>TARA_R110002074_G_scaffold118974_1_pt1 | contig 11348 bp, 22 predicted proteins | sample TARA_R110002074 | Tara Oceans TARA_R110002074 (sample SAMEA4397215) | marine metagenome | biome: Polar Biome; feature: [MIX] marine epipelagic wind mixed layer (ENVO:01000061); material: water (ENVO:00002006), including particulate matter (ENVO:01000060) such as... | depth 10-100 m
AACAGGAATAGGAAAAACCCGGCTGTTCCTGCCAGAACGATTAACCCGGACAGTATGAGACAGCAATCAATCCAGCATCAACTGGAAGACAGGAGTTGGGCAGAATGAGCGAATTAGGTCTACTAAGTTATCCCGTGACGATTACAAATGATTATCAGCGTGACCAGCTTCTTGAGCGAATGAAACTGATTCAGAGCAGCAGCGCCCAGCCGATTTTGATTCGGATAACGGATAAGAAACAAAAGCGTTCTGAAGCGATCAGCGCACTTTCACACCGTTGGTATAGTGACTGTGCAAAGCAAGGTTCAGAACACACTGAGTCAGGAATTAAGGCAATCGCCAAACTAAAATGGGGTGTTCCGATCATGCGAAAGCATGAAAGTTTTAATGCAAGCTGGTTAAAGCTTACTCAAGGGTTTCCGACTTACGAAGAGCAGATCGAATTGATGGCACTGCTACCGGTGACAAGCCTAATGACTAATGCAGAAATGAGTCAGTACATGAATCATTTTAAAGCTGTTATGGGTACGCATTACGATCTGACTGACCCGCGTTTACAAGGAGTCGAACTATGAAAAACGATGTGTTGAGGTGTCTTTGATGGGAGCTTCTAACGACCCGACTTATAAAACATTTTGTGGCGAACACTCATATTTTAAAGACGGTCAAAAGTATCTCTATGCCGATTACTCCGATTGGACGAAAGAGCATTGTGAATCTGGGGGCGTTAATCTCAGCACCATCAAAAGCAGATTGGGCAAAAGTCCGTTCTGTATGCCGCACCATCTTTTACCGGTAAAAGATTACATCGAGCGTTCTTTAGAGCTAAGAAAAGAACAGGGCTATAACAAAGAAGCAAGAGAGAGAAGTTTAACGCGATCTAGGCTAGAAAGTAGCGATGAAGTATTGAGCCAGCAGTGGCTGAGTAAGCGATTTTGATTTCATTGAAGCTATATTTACTTTATGTGCAGACAAGGGTATTCCTGATGATCAAACACAAAAAGATAAAGAAGTTCGTAAAGTCGGCGTTTAAGCGTAGCTGTAAGTGCGCTTATATCATCTTACCGGGCGTTGTCGAGATAACGTGCCCTAAGTGCATGGGTGTTCAAAAGCATAGCAGGTGGAAGTAGATGGCGATTAAGCGTGACGAAGCTGACCGTTGGTTTAGCAATGTAGTTAGGCTAAATAGGCAATCGACTTGTGAGCGATGCGGCTCGGAAGGTAGGACGGAATGCGCTCATATATTTGGTAGACGGGCTAAAAGTGTTCGATGGTCGTTAGATAACGCTGTCTGTCTTTGTCACTACTGTCATCAATACTTTACGGCTAACCCCCTTGAGTTCACGTTGTGGATTACTGAACATTTTGGTCAGGCTCACATGGATATTCTGCGCGAGAAGTGGCAAGTATTGATGCCAACAAACAAAAAGTTGAGGGCTGAGATCGCAAAGCATTACAGGGAGCAGCACAAGATAATGATGCTACATAACAATCATTTACCGATTAGCTGGAATTAGGTGTAGGTATGAATGAAAAGTTTAAGGTTGGCATGTATACCCGCACCATGAAATTGACGTTTGAAAAAGATTGTACGATCAGTGACATCAAAGCAATGCAAAATTTCCTAATCGCATTGCTCGATAATATTCCTGAAACGACACAAGAGAGCGAAAACGATGAGTGAATTAATGGCAATGATAAGCCCCGGAGCGCCCCCGTTCGATTCTGTGCGATCAACGAGCAAATCAAAGATTAGTGCGTGTGATGTTGCAGCTTGCTTGGTGGGATTAGACCGACACACCTATCTTTATTCACTAAGCAAGTTTGCGCTTGATGATTCTGGCCGTAAGGAATTGAACGTATTAGCGGTAAAAGAGGCTAGAGAGTGCGACTTTAAGCTCATCAAAGGTGAAGGGAGCAGAACGGCAGAGTTACTAGGGCTAATCGCTTTAAAACTCGCTATAAGCCCAAATAAGTGCGCTCGGTGCAAGGGCGTGGGTCAAGTTAGCTTAAAGTTTAGTGTGGTTTCGTGCGAAAGCTGCAATGGTCTTGGAGATCGTAAAATCAGTGATCGTAATCTGGCTAACATCTTAGGCTCTACGGTCTATAGATCAAATAAAGCATGGAAGCCGAGGTTGAACGAACTGCTATCGAATTACGCGCAAAGGGACAGCGCAATAGACACTGTGATACATAAAGGGCTGCGCTAAAGGGTAACTACATTAAGCTGCTAACATAATTATCATGCGTAATCAAGACTAAACACCTGTACGAATTACCTCGTTTTTTGTGATTTTTGTGCAGATGACTTTGGTAAAGAGAATATGACGAATGGGTAAATGCGAATATTGCGAAGGGGTGGTGAAAACAAAAAAAGCGCAAATGGATTGGACAAATCACTCGCGTTGTGAGCAATGCAACGGCACTGGGGACGCTTATTGGAGCGATGGCATGTACGGGCCTTGCGATTGCGCCTACCCGGTTGGCCCTTGGTTTATATGCGATGTTTGTGACGATTGCGGAACAACAGAAATAAACCAAAGCAGGGAAAGATCATCAAGAAGAGTTCGCGCTCATTTGCGGTTAATGATTATAAAAAAAGACACGAAAATCATGAACAGGCTAGAGTCTTTATTTTCTAGCGGCATGGGTTGGGGTAACAGAAAAGAATGGCACATAGATCACATCAGGCCAATAAAGTCATTCTTAGACAATAATATAACTGATTGCGACATTATAAATCACCACTTAAATTTACAACCTTTGTGGGCTAAAGATAATTTTGCAAAGGCGGCAAAGTACGAATAGTCCTTAATACTATGCTAGTTCGGCACTAGGAGGCTTATATATAGCCAATGATTGCCGATTAAAAATATTGCAAAATAAGCACGTTATGTGTTGACCATCAATCAAAAAGCTGATTTAATTCCTATGATGGCTGTTTTCATAGCCGTAATACTATCCTTTCAGCACTCCTTTATTGTTACCGCTCTTTAGCGGTGTTTTGTTTTTTAGGCGGCTCTTTTTTGTGAGAGCGACCTGCCCGGCCCGATTGAAGCGGCGTGAAATCCCTTATAGTCGTGGGGCTGGCGAACTACATACACGGGCAAGGTAATGAAAACATCAAGCGTAGGCATCGACTTAATCAAAGAGTTTGAGGGTTGTGAGCTTAAAGCATACCGTTGCTCTGGAGATGTATTAACGTGGGGTTACGGTCATACACGCCATGTGGTTGAAGGTGAGCAAATCACCCAAGAACAGGCCGATAATCTATTAATTAAAGACATTGAATCGTTTGAGCATCAAGTTAAGCGGTTAATTAATGTTGAAGTTAACCAAAATCAGTTTGATGCGCTCATATCATGGACGTTTAACCTTGGTTGCGGCAGCTTAAAGTCTAGCACCTTGCTTAAAGTGTTAAATGCGGGTGATTATGATAATTGCGCGGAGCAAATTCTGCGCTGGGACAAGGCTGGCGGTAAGGTTCTTGCTGGATTAACACGCAGACGCAAAGCCGAGGCTGCGCTTTTTGACTCTAACGTACTTAGGTGTGAGGATTAAAGCCATGAGCATTGATTATAAAGACGGTGTTGACGTTGCCGCTGCAAGCACTGGGGTATTGGCTTTAGCGGCTTGGTTGCCTCCAACTGCCAGCCTTTTTACGATAGTTTGGCTCGGTATACGCATATTTGAGACTAAAACCGTACAGAAATTGTTAGGCCGACAGTAATTTAATAGACCGGGGTTGCCACTAGACCGGGGTCAAATTTGCCACTAGACCGGGGTACATCATGTTTGCCCTAGACCGTAATGTGCCTACTAGAAGCTAATTTCCAATAAGGGTCTTGTAGCATCATCCTCCCATATTCAACGCTCAATTCAAAGTAGCTACTTTTATCTATGTCAATGCTGCATAAAGCATCATCATTGCTAATACGAGTTTTTGGGGTAAGTGCTTTTTGAACACATTTGTCGCACTCATCGTCAATGTCTTTAAATATTTCATCATCACGGTAAAGAAATTCGCTGGTGCTTAAAGTCATCAAAGCATAATTTTTGCGGGCTTTTAGATAATCCCATTGCATAATGCACTCAGTCATTAAAGCGATACATTTTCTAGCTTGTTTTTCGTTTTGGAAATCACAAACATGAATTTCAAATTTACGGTCATGATGGGTTAGATATCTACTAAAGAACACATATTCGTTATCTTCGCTGCTCATTATATTTTCCTTATACTTTTAATAGATCGAGGTGGTTTGCCACTAGACCGGGGTACTTGCATGGGTTACAAAAAAGCAGCAAAGCCAAAGAAAAAGCCCCCGAATAAACCGAAATAGTTTAATAGACCGGGGTGCTTTAATAGACCGGGGTGGGGGTGAAAAATAGCCCAAAATAGGCAAATTTGCCACTAGACCGGGGTGGTGGCCAAAAAAGGCCGATTATTGGTCATTTTACCGGGTGCAGGTTCGCCCGGCGCAGTAGGCACTCGATTGCAAGTAGCAGCATGATTTTGGCGGGACGTTTCCCAGATTCTGCAAAGTGGATCGTTTGCTTTGTGCAGCCTAGCTGGTCTGCTAGTTGTTGCTGGCTTATATCGCCCAGTTTGAACCGGGCCATTCGTATAAATTCGTTTTGCATGCTTAACCTTTTTGGTAGTTGTGCTAAATCCCGGCATAGTAGCCAGTAAAGAGGCGCATTAATAGCGCCTTATGCGTTTGCTTGCAGGTTTTCTAATGCAACCTTTTTGGCTCTAGCGACCTCTATCTCCGAAAAGTTTACGGCGAATGTCTCAGCCATTATTAGGCATTGTTCTGATTGCTCGTCAGTTGGGGCGCTGACAGATAGTTCCAGCGCCATGACCATAGCCTCAAAATCGGTTTTGGGTGGTTTCATTGGGTGGCCTCCGGTACATCACGCCACCTAGGTGCTTCTGGGATGGGCATCGTTGACATCACGTTGCAATCATAGAGTTGGGCAATCTTATCGGCGAGTGCCTGTCTCTCCGCTCTGTTTCCAAGCATAAAGTACCTTGCCACCGCCCAATAGACTTCGGTCGGCGCGAGTTCAGCTTTAAATAATTGCAGTATGTAATCGGATGTATGCGGGTATAGTTCATTATCCCACTTTGGAAATTTATTCGTCATAACGATAGCCTCAAAAGCTGTTTTGGGTGGTTTCATTGGGTGGCGGCCTTATTTAGTTGACTTAGTTCGCTCAGTGATATATTTGTCGGCATCATCTTCATCCTCGAATGTCTCAACTAATTTATATTCTGTTTGATAAGAAGATGAATCGCTATTAATAAAATGGCGGTTCAATTCTACGATTTCAACTTTATTGTTATACACTTTAAAATAAAGCTCGCTGTTTGCCGTTTCTTTGATTTCGTAAGTATCTCTTACGTACTTTTCTGCTTCACTCACAATTAAGTCAAAATCAAAAAAAGGGTAATCGTCTTGGTCAATGTCGCCATCGTTTCCGGGGGCAAGTATCCAGCAGCCTAAATCAGAGCGGAACAAACCATCAGTGGTTTGCACGTGAAACGTCTCGGTTTCACCTACCCCATTTATCGCTGTAACTTCAACTGTATCATCAAAATCAATATTTATAGACATGCGAGAAATAACAGTAATTATGTCTTCGTCAGATTCAAGCCAGAAACGCAACCGTTGATTTAGAGGGCTGCTTCGTAATTCATCTATCATCTGTTCTGTGTTGTAGCGCATTGCATAATTAACACCGTGCTTATCCCAAAAAGCAAAGAGAGAAGTCACGACAGTCTCTGCAAGGTCGTAATTATATTGTGGATTGAGGCCATACTGGTTTTCTAGGTAAACGTGTGACCTGAAATCTAACAGTAAGCCGTGATGCTCTAACGTAAATTGTTTAAACTGATTTATATTCATGGCGTGGCCTCCAGATCGTAAATGTCATGGATGTCTTGGCTATCGTCAATGTCTTCGGATTCTGACACTTTTACGAACGTATGGTCAGACTTCATTTTGTATTCTGCGCCATATGTTGATCGTCCTTTCCCCGACATATCTGTTGTATCTCTGCGAAAGGTAACCGTTCTTGGATCGAGGTTTCTGCGCTTCACATAATTAATGATGCTTACGTCTTTCCAGTGACCATTAAGAATTGAGATGTTGCGTTTTGCTTGAGTGTTTGAGTAACCGGCAACAACAGTTTGTTTTAAATAGCTCATGGCGTGGCCTCCAATTGGTATATATTAGCTATTAATTCTTGATAGAATTCATCTTGTAATATTTCGCTATAGCTAATGGTGCCATCGTCGTTGGTACATATAGCGCCCAGCATGTATGTATAGTACGTTTTGGTATTTATTATTTCAGAGCAAAGCAGTGTAGTGCTGATTATTTCGATATTTGACCAGCCTAAAATTGACTGATCAGCGTTTTTTGCTACAAGTTTAAATGTTAATCCGATCATGATTTTTGCCTCATTTAGTGAATATTAATGGATTTACACCCAAAAAGCCCCAATTAAGGGGCTGAAGTCGTTTAGCAGTGGATTTAGTCAGAAAGTGAGGCGTTTGCAAGGTGATCCATTTCAAGACCTTGTTTAGCCGATTGATATGAGCTAAGTGGAATTCCGTGTACCTCATTTAATGCAATAATTGCTCTATATTCATTTGCAAGCCAATAACATTTGTTAGTATTGCTTGTCTCACCGTTATGCATTATTTGAGCAGCAAGCATTGAATGCATTAAACGAGCTATTTCCTTACCTGTTTCAGTGGTTAGCATACTCATTGTTTCACCCTTTAAAGTTGGTTAGGTTTCACCCAAAAAACCGCAATTAAGCGGCTAAAGTGGTTGGTTGCTGGTTATATTGGATCGTCTTCATCCTCAATCGCGCAGTCTTCGCAGATTTCGCACTCTTTTGAGTCGATTAATAGATACTGTACCGGGTGCCAATCGTCATCAAACCAGTTGCAGCAATTTTCGCAGTTATACATCATCACGACACCTCCGTAAAATATGCATCCCAGCCGCCTATCCTGTCATAGAACTCGCGCTCTATTGATTGGAGGGATGTGCCTTTAACAGTAATCGCATATTGAGAAATGCCACCATGGTCATTAAAATCTAAGTACTCAATTCTGACTTTGATCATTCTGTCACCTCATCATCAATTGAAAATGTAATTGTTACTCTGGTTCCAGCCATATCGACATAATGCGGGTTGTAATCGCAATAGACATTGGCTGGGCGTGTTTCTAGCCATCGATAGAATTCGCTATCTCGGTACAGGTCTTCAGTTACTTTTAGCACTTTGGTCACTCCTTTTTTAGCATTAATTAAAGTAATGGCCGTCATACTCGGAGAATGAAAACGACAAATCGCGGCCGTAAGCCTCATAGTCAAAATAGCCCTGTATGTTCTCAGGTATATCAAGAGATGAGTCGGCAAAGCATTCGCCTAACTCCCGGTTTGATTCGTAATATCCAAAATAATGATCTTCGATTTGATCTAGGCTTATTCCAAGCGCAACGCCAGCGTTAAATACTTCAGCGTCTAAATGCGATTCGTTTATTGCCTCCATTAGATCGAAAAAGGATTCATCAATTGAGTATTCGCCAACGTAATTGGCTGGCACGTTCTCATAATCGCAAACAATCCATTCTTCGCGCAGTTCGCCATCATTGAGCCGGGCGGTAATGGATTCTAGCCAGTCGCTGATCGCTGTTAAATGATCAGCATAAGTAACGCCATCGAGGGCGAATGTTTTGGTAATGCATGAGCCACCAACGTAATCGCTCAAAGAATGGTAGGTAATATTGCTCATATTTAAGCCCCTAGCTGGTTAATTAGTGTGATTGCGACAATGATCGGCGCGATAACAAAAGTGGTAACGATAAAGAACTCGAAATTATCCATTTATCGTGTACCCCACAATTTCTCATAGCGGCCAACGATTGCTTGTATCTCATTAGATTGAGCCAGACGCTCTTTAACTTCGCGCTGGGCTGCTTTAAGTTCTAACTCTGAATATGGCGGGAGGTTGTCGGAATGAATCCGAGACTGTCGCAAAGCTTCGCGGGTATCTAAATGTTCTAGGTGATCCGCCCAATCATCAGAAGGCTCGGCGGTATGGGTAGGCATTAAGTCTTTGACATTAAATTCGACTAGATAATCTAAGTCGTTTGCTGACCATTCATCTCTGTAATACATAATTTACCCCTTTTGTTAATGTACGTTTATCATATCATAAGTACGTTTAAAGTACTAACAAATAACACAAAAAAAGCACTTATTTCGCAACTAATTTAGGTAAAAATATGACTGATCTCGGAGGTAGGCCAACAAAATATAGCCCTGAAATAGATCAGGTTGTATTTGATTATATGGATAGTGGTTTAAGCATTGTGCAGGTAGCTCGAAAGCTTAATGTTGCAAGGTCAACAATTTACAAATGGGCTGATGATAATGTGACGTTCTCGGACACGTTAACGCGCGCGCGAGAAGCATCTGAGGCGCATTGGGAATATAAATTTACCGAGATGATGACTAGCCGGGACGTTAATGGGCCTCTGGTAAAACTGTACTTTTCCAATCGGTTTGGCTGGGCTGAAACGCAACATCAGAACACGAACCTCGAAGTCAGTACGCCAGAATCTATTTCTATTGCGGTCATTGATGCCACTGTAAAACCTGATTGATGCAAATATCGGTCAACAAGCCGCAAGCCGCTTTCCTTTCTTTGCCTCATCGCTACCGGGCTTTCGTTTCTGGCTTTGGTGGTGGTAAAACATTTATTGGATGTATCGCGCAATGTTTGGATTTCTGGAAGTATCCCGGTGTAAATCAAGGATACTTTGCGCCGACTATTCCACAGATACGCGATATCTATTACCCAACCATTCAGGAGGTTAGCTATTCGCTAGGCTTGAATGTGCAGATAAGGGAAGGCAATAAAGAAGTACATTTTTACGAGGGGCGCAAATACCGAGGGACAACGATTTGCCGCTCGATGCAAATACCCGAATCAATCGTAGGTTTCAAGATAGGTTCGGCACTGGTAGACGAGATCGACTTAATGGCTGCTGATAAAGCAGAGCGGGCGTGGAATAAAATCATCGGCCGAATGCGATATCAGAACGCCTCGAACCGGGTATCAGTGACAAGTACCCCGGAAGGTTACAAATTTATGTATTCGCGCTTTGTGCTAAACAAGACTGAGCGCTATGGAATGATACAGGCCAGCACATACGACAACGAAGCCAACCTCCCAGAAGATTACATTGAATCGCTCGCGGATACTTATAACCCCGAACTGAGAGCTGCGTATCTTAATGGGCAATTCGTCAATCTGTTTTCGGGTACTGTCTTTCGATCATACGAGCGCAAGCGTTGTGCTAGTCGGGAGACTATCCAGCCTAAAGAGCAAATCAGAATCGGCCTAGATTTCAACGTCACGAATATGAGCGCAGTTTGCTATGTAGTGCGCGGTGCGGTTTGGCATGCGGTTGATGAGTTGGTTGGTATATATGACACGCCGGACATGATCGCCACCATTAAACAGCGATACCCCGAACACGCAATAAGAATATACCCGGACGCTAGTGGCGGAAGTAGAAAGACCGTCGATGCCTCAATATCAGATATAAGCCTATTGCAATCAGCCGGGTTTGCAGTGTATGCCCATCGCAGCAATCCGCTAGTCAAAGACCGGGTAATCTCGGCAAACATGGCCTTTGATAAGGGGCTAGTGAAAGTCAACGAACTGCTTTGCCCTGAATACTCGCGCTGCCTTGAACAATTAGCCTATGACGCTAACGGTGCGCCCGACAAGAAATCTAATCTGGATCATTTGCCCGATGCCGGGACGTATCCAATAGCCTACGAAATGCCAGTGCTTAAACCAGCCGCCAGCGTTTCAATTAAATTTGTGAGTTAACCTATGCCTGTAGACACTAGATGCCCTGAATACGAAAAGAGTCTTCCGGTCTGGGAGCTTGTGCGCGATTGTGATGAGGGCGCGAATGCCATCAAAGCAAGACGCAACCGGGCAAACCTTTATCCTACTGGTATAGGCTCAATTGCTGGAACCGCATACCTCCCAGCGCCTAATGCTAGGGACGCAAGTGATGACAATCACATTCGGTACGATGCCTATAAGAACCGCGCCAACTTTGTAAACTTTGTCAGCCATACGAAAGAAGGCATGCTCGGTATGGTGTTTCGTAAGCCTTCCGAGATTGAGCTACCCGCATCAATTGAATACCTGCTAGAAGACGCAAACGGCAATGGCTTGCACCTCGATCAAATGCTTAAAGATGCGGCATCAGATGCGCTGCTTACCGGGCGTTATGGTTTGTTGGTTGACTACCCGCAAACAGAGGAGGGTCTGACACAAGCGCAAGTAACAAGCGCTGGTTTGCAAGCGTCAATATTAGCCTATCCCGCTGAGTCGATTATTAACTGGCGCTGCGATGTGATTAATGGGGTCAAGCAATTGACAATGGTGGTGCTGCAAGAGCCTCGCATTAAGGTCGATGAGTCCGATATGTTTGAGGTTGAGGTGTGCATGTATCACCGGGTGCTGCTGCTTCAAGATGGCGTGTATTTCCAGCGCCTTTATGATGATGAGAATGAGCTTGTCAGTGATGACATTATCCCCCGTAAATCTAACGGCTCAAGTTGGGACATTATCCCCTTTGAGTTTGTTGGCTCAATCAATAACGATGAGACACCGGACAAAGCCCCGCTGTATGACATAGCGGAGGTCAATATTGCCCATTACAGAAACAGTGCTGACTATGAGGAATCAAGTTTTATAGTTGGTCAGCCCACCCCCGTCATAGCTGGACTCAATCAATCATGGGTTGATGATAACTTTTCTGGTGGTATTGAATTAGGTTCTCGGTCTGGTCTATTGCTCCCCCTCGATGCCAGTGCAAGCCTTTTGCAAGCAGCCCCTAACCAGATGCCAGAACGAGGTATGGAGCTAAAAGAAGCTCAAATGGTCAAGATCGGCACTCGTATTATCCAAGATTCTAGCGGCGCTGAAACGGCTGAAGCGGCCAAGATTCGCTTTACGGGCCAGAATTCTAAATTAGGTTCCCTGATCGTCAACGTAGAAGCAGCATTTGTTAAGGCGTTGATATGGGCCTCTGAATTTATGGGTGGCGATGAAAACGTAACCTTAAACATCAACAAAGAATTCTACGATGCGACCATCGACCCACAAATGCTTGCTCAGACTTTAGTGCTGCAAGATCGAGGCTTGATCGGTAAGGCTGACATTCGTTATTTATTACGGCGTGGAAACCTCCTCGACAGTGAACGCACCGATGAGATTATTGATGCTGAGATTGA
>TARA_R110002074_G_scaffold104462_4_pt1 | contig 11344 bp, 10 predicted proteins | sample TARA_R110002074 | Tara Oceans TARA_R110002074 (sample SAMEA4397215) | marine metagenome | biome: Polar Biome; feature: [MIX] marine epipelagic wind mixed layer (ENVO:01000061); material: water (ENVO:00002006), including particulate matter (ENVO:01000060) such as... | depth 10-100 m
GGCAAGGTGTTGAATTGCACCCGAAATGCCAACGGCAACATAAAGATCAGGGGCCACAACTTTGCCTGTCTGACCAACCTGCCAGTCGTTCGGAGCGTATCCTGAATCAACCGCTGCACGGGATGCACCAACGGCAGCCCCCAGTTTGTCGGCCAGTTTTTCGATCAGGGCAAAGTCATCTTCTGATCCGACACCACGACCACCGGACACAACGACGCCCGCCGATGTGAGTTCAGGACGGTCCGATGCAGCAACCTTGTCTTCGATCCATTCGGACAGGCCTGGGTTTGCGGCCGCACCGATGGTCTCAACAGACGCTGAACCGCCTTCACCTGCCGCATCGAATGTCGATGTTCGGAAGGTGATGACCTTCTTTGCATCTTTCGATTTGACGGTCTGGACGGCATTGCCAGCATAGATCGGACGCTCGAACGTGTCAGCATCCACAACACCGGAGGCGTCAGAGATGATTTGCACGTCAAGCAATGCCGCCACGCGGGGCATCACGTTTTTCGCGTCCGTCGTTGCCGGTGCGACGATGTGATCATAGTCACCAGCAAGCGACACGATCAACGCGGCCGTGGATTCTGCCAGGCGGTGGCCCAAAGATGGGTCTTCAGCGACCAGCACCTTTGACACGCCGTCAATCTTGGCGGCAGCTTCGCCCGCTGCGGCGGCAGAGCCACCACAGCACAGCGCAGTCACATCACCCAATTGCTTGGCGGCAGTCACCGCCTTGGCTGTGGCATCCATTGCCAATTCGCCATCGGTTACTTCTGCAAGGAGTAGAACAGCCATTACACAGCCCCCGCTTCTTTGAGTTTCGCTACCAGTTCATCAACCGATGCCACCTTGATGCCTGCGGCACGGGTCTCGGGCTCGACCGTCTTAACGATCTCCAGACGGTTCGACACGTCAACGCCGTAGTCTTCGGGTGTCTTTTCATCCAGCGGCTTTTTCTTGGCCTTCATGATGTTCGGCAATGACGCATAACGTGGCTCATTCAGGCGCAGATCAACGGTGACAACTGTTGGCATTGTCACTTTGATGGTCTGCATGCCGCCATCTACTTCACGGGTGACAACGGCATGATCGCCGTCAATGGTCACCTCAGAGGCAAAGCTGGCCTGTGACCAACCCAGCAGCGCTGACAGCATTTGACCTGTCGCGTTCATATCGTTGTCGATTGCCTGTTTGCCCGTCAGGACCAGACCCGGCTTTTCCTCATCCACGATCGCTTTGAGGATCTTGGCGACCGCCAGCGGCTCAATGTCGTTGTGCACATCATCTGTGGCCACAACCAGAATGGCACGGTCCGCACCCATGGCCAAACCGGTGCGCAAGGTCTCCTGACATTGCTTTACGCCGATGGAAACAACAATAACCTCATCGGCTTGGCCGGCTTCTTTCAGGCGGATCGCCTGTTCGACGGAAATTTCGTCAAACGGGTTCATCGACATTTTCACATTGGCAAGATCAACACCCGATCCGTCCGCTTTGACGCGCACTTTCACGTTGTAGTCGATCACGCGTTTGACAGGTACCAATACCTTCATGAGCGTCTCTCTCCTTGGTTACGACTCAGGCCACTTGCCCAGTCACGATCATTCTTCAAGCCATGTCTAACGAAGCTCGCCCGGGCGAAACAGAGCAAAATCGGCAATTAATACGATAAGGACGCCGCGTTTTCCTGCTTTTGTTCCTGTATCGCCCAAAGTTAAACAGTTTGCATACGTCCCGGGGCTCCGCCCGTCCGGTTGCCGTTGTGTCCACTGGACACCACGGCGCTTTCAGCGGTTCGCGCCCGGAACCCAAAGAACGTCATCTTTGCCGCCGTTGTTCGCCATGCGTGCGGCGACAAAAAACCAGTCGCTGAGACGGTTGAGGTACTTCACCGCTGCGGGATTGACCGCCTCGTCTTGGGCCAGCAACACGGCAAGCCGCTCAGCGCGGCGTGCAACTGTGCGGCAGACATGCAAATGAGCGGCCAGCGGCTTGCCACCGGGCAGGATAAAGCTGCGCAGCGGGTCCAGATCGGCGTTCATTACGTCGATCTCGCGCTCTAGCCGGTCCACCTGTCCGGATGTCATGCGCAGGGGCGGATAGTCGGCGTCTTTGTCGGCCTCCATGTCCGGGCGGCACAGATCGGCACCCAGATCGAACAGGTCATTCTGGATACGCGACAATGCATTGTCGGTTTCGCCCGTCGCCTCAAGCCGGGCCACGCCGACAAAGCAGTTCAACTCGTCTGAAGTGCCGTAAGCGTCAACCCGTGCGTTGTATTTCGCCACTCGTTCGCCATTGCCCAAAGCGGTTGTGCCCGCGTCGCCCGTACGTGTGTAAATCTTGTTGAGAATAACCATCAGCCCGCATCCTTGCGCAAATAAACATAAGCCACGATGAGCAGCACCGCGATGAATTGCGTGATGAGACGCAAGCGCATGATTTTGTTGGCGTTGCGTTTGTTAAACGCCCCGCCACTGGCAAAACCGCCAAGGCCAAACATCAGCACGACAACGACCAGCAGCACGGCGAGCACGACGATAATAAAAAGAGGATCAGAGGGCATAAGAATATCCTTTGCTATTCGCAGATGTAGCGGGCAAGCGCCATTGCGCAACCTTTTTTACCGCCCCAGGACCCAGTCCAGCGCCCGTGTCGGCAGAATGCGGCGCAAAACATCAGCGATATAAGTGGGGGTTGTGATGTAATACCGCGCCCTTGGCCGCGGGTGTTCGACCGCGTGGATGAGTTTCCTGACCACAGCATCTGCCGGCAGCTCAAACCGGTCAGGGCCAGAGGATTCGTACAAACGCTTGTTCAAGACGTCTCGATATTGTACCGCACGGGCGGAAGATTTCCAGTCGATCCACCGTTCATATTGAAGGATTGAATTCGCGCGAAATTTAGTGGCTATGGGGCCGGGTTCGATCAATACCACCTTGATGTCCGTGTCGCGCATTTCCATGCGCAATGTATCGGTCAGCCCCTCAAGCGCGAATTTGGTCGCATTATACGCCCCGCGCCAAGGCATCGCGACAATGCCCAGCACCGAAGAACATTGCACGATCCGGCCATATCCCTGTTTGCGCATCGCGGGGATCACTGCGCGCGTAAGGGTATGCCAGCCAAAAAAGTTGCTTTCGAATGTTGCGCGTAATGCTTCGGTAGGCAAATCTTCGACAGCGCCGGGCAGCCCATACGCGCCATTGTTGAAAAGCGCGTCCAAGGTGCCGCCAGTTTGCACCAACACATGGGCGAGGGCCGCGTAAATGCTGTCCTCATCCGTGTAATCCAGCAGGGGAGCATCAAAGCCTTCGGCGCTGAGGCGGTCACAATCGGCCTGCTGCCTGCACGCCGCAAAAACCCGCCATCCGCGCGCGCGCAGCGCATGTGCGGCGGCGTAACCGATACCACTGGAACAGCCAGTGATCAGGATGGAAGTGCTAGACATAACAAGGCCCCCGCATTGGAGGCCTTTGATTGCGCGTCACCGCGCATAATACAATCAACAAGTTGCGTCACCGCGCATACTTCATTGAACGGTCCGGGTCACCACGCAGATTACAATGTGACTTAGCCGCCAACCAATAGGAAATCGGCAATCCAGCCCTCCGGGCCACCATCAAGCGTGCGCATTTTGACCCAGCCGTTGCCGTTATCTTGCAACACTTCGACCGCGTCACCGCGCACCAGTTTGGTCACGACATCGAAATGAGTGCCCGGCCCGCCCCGCACATTCACGCGGTTTGCCGATACGGTGCGCAGATCACCGACCACCGATGTGACCATGGTCGCACTTTGATCGGATACCACGCCATCGCTTGGCGCAATTAGGCTTGGAATGATGGCGGGGGTGTCTGCGGAAGACAACAACACACCTACATTCATCGGAACGCTGGTGTCATCTTGTGCTGTGATTTCGCTCGTCGGCTCGGTCGGGTTGGTTTCTGACAGGACGTCCTGCAGGGATGTCAGGTTCAGGGATACGCGCGTTACCGCGTTATCAAGCGGCGGATCGGTGTCCACAAATGTGCTTGATACATCAGCGACAACCGTTTCAGTTGGGGTCTGCACCTCAGGTTCGGTCTGGGCGACAGTTTGGGCTTCATCGACGGGGTTCAGCCGCGCCATGCGCACGCTTGCTGGTTCAAACTCAGCGCCGCCACTCAATTCATAAAATGCCCAGCCCAAAAAACCGAATGACAGCAAGATAAATCGTTTCATCACAAAACCCCAAAAACACTTACGTCGGAGTTTAACACAAAACTCCCCCCAATCGTCCCGATAGCAAATAATTAATAAACTGGGCAGGGGGAAATCGTAAAAACCTCTCCCCGTGGCAGGCTTGCCGCAGTTGTGCAGGGCACGTGGGAAAAGGCGCAATCATCCGCTTGCCGCTTGCCGCGCCCTTGGCTACACAGCATCTATGTCAGATGCCAGTGATCCCCCCAACATGGACCCCAAAGAGGTGTCCGAGCCGCTGCGCCGCGCGCTGGGCGATCGCTATCTGACCTATGCGCTTTCTACAATTATGCACCGCGCCTTGCCTGACGCGCGTGACGGTCTCAAGCCTGTTCACCGCCGAATCCTCTATGCGATGCGCGAATTGCGCCTTGCCTCGGATGGGGGCTTTCGCAAGTCGGCCAAGATCAGCGGCGATGTGATGGGCAACTATCACCCGCATGGCGATGCTGCGATTTACGACGCGATGGCGCGTTTGGCGCAGGACTTTAACGTGCGCTATCCGCTGGTTGATGGTCAGGGCAACTTTGGCAATATCGACGGCGATAACCCTGCTGCCAGCCGATATACCGAAGCGCGGATGACCGCCGTGGCCGAGGCGATGTTGGACGGGCTGACCGAGAACGCCGTTGATTTTCGCGAGAATTATGACGGCACGCTGACGGAACCTGTTGTGCTGCCCGCGCAATTTCCCAACCTGTTGGCAAATGGGTCATCCGGCATTGCGGTGGGCATGGCGACCAACATACCGCCGCATAATATTGCGGAATTGTGTGACGCTTGTATCCATCTGATCAAAACGCCGGACGCGCGCGATGATACATTACTCAACTACGTGCCAGGGCCAGATTTCCCCACAGGCGGCGTGATTGTTGAGCCGCCCGAGAATATCGCGACCGCCTATCGCACTGGCAAGGGTGGATTCCGCCTACGCTGTCGTTGGGCGGTTGAGGATTTGGGGCGTGGAGTATGGCAGATTGTCATCACCGAAATTCCCTATCAGGTGCAAAAATCCAAGCTGATCGAAAAGATCGCTGACCTGATCCAGACCAAGAAAATCCCGATCCTCGGCGATGTGCGCGACGAATCTGCTGAAGATGTGCGGATGATCATTGAGCCGCGCTCCAAGAACGTAGATCCTGACGTGCTGATGGGCATGTTGTTTCGCAATTCTGATCTTGAGGTGCGGTTTTCGCTGAACATGAACGTGCTGATCGACGGGCTGACGCCACGCGTGTGCAGCATGAAAGAAGTGCTGCGCGCGTTTCTGGATCACCGCCGTGAAGTGTTGCAGCGGCGGTCCATTCACCGGATGGAAAAGATCGACCATCGGTTGGAGGTTCTGGAAGGGTTCATCGTTGCCTTCCTCAACCTTGATCGTGTGATCGACATTATCCGCTACGACGACGACCCAAAGGCCGCGCTGATGCGCGAGGATTGGGGCCGTGATCATGTCCGCGCAAACGATGAGGCGGATTATGTGACGCCATTGCCGTCAGGTGAGAATTCGCTCAGCGAAGTGCAGGTCGATGCGATCCTGAACATGCGCCTGCGGTCCTTGCGGCGGTTGGAAGAGTTGGAATTGATGCGCGAGCAATCCGCGCTGATGGAAGAACGCGCAGGTTTGGAAGATTTGCTGGAAAGCGATGAGTTGCAATGGAACAGCATCACCGACCAGTTGCGTGACACGAAAAAGCAGTTTGGCAAGGATTGGCATGGCGGCGCGCGGCGCACGACATTTGCCGAAGCCGGCGAGGTCGAGGATGTGCCGATTGAGGCGATGATAGACCGTGAGCCCATCACCGTTGTGTGCAGCCAGATGGGCTGGATCAGGGCAATGACGGGCCACATCGATCTGACCCGCGAATTGAAATTCAAAGACGGGGATGGGCCACGTTTCGTCTTCCACGCTGAAACCACGGATCGTTTGTTGGTGTTCGGGTCAAATGGGCGTTTCTATACGGTGTCCGCATCGAACCTGCCGGGTGGGCGCGGCATGGGCGAACCTTTGCGCCTGATCGTTGATTTGCCCAATGAGGCAAAGATCGTCGCGTTGTTTATTCATCAGCCGAGGCGCAAACTGTTGGTTGCGTCCAATGCAGGTGATGGTTTTGTGGTGCCAGAGGATGACGTGATCGCTCAGACCCGCAGTGGCAAACAGGTATTGAATGTGCGCGGCGATGTATCCGCTTTGGTCTGCCGCACGGTCAGTGGCGACAGCGTGGCAACCGTGGGTGAAAACCGCAAAGTGTTGGTGTTCGGCCTAGACGAGTTGCCCGAAATGGGCCGGGGCAAGGGTGTGCGTCTGCAAAAATACAAAGATGGCGGATTGTCTGATGCCACCACATTTGACAGTGCGCAGGGCCTCAGCTGGCTTGACCCTGCTGGTCGCACCCGGACTGAGTTTGCATTGGCCGAATGGTCCGGCAAGCGCGCCAGTGCGGGGCGCATGGCCCCCCGTGGCTTCCCGCGTGACAACAAATTCACCTAATTCCGCCTCTTGTTCTTCACAAACCTCTGGTTGTAACAGCTTTGAGAAGCAATAGGATCAACCATGACAAGAGCAATTCACGCGCGTTATTTCGGCGAAGCGGGCAAACTTTTTTCGCTATATATCAAGACAGCCCTGCTGACCCTGCTGACGCTGGGCATCTACCGATTTTGGGCTCGGACACGCATCCGCAAGTATATCTGGTCGGCGACCAGTGCGGATGACGACAGTTTCGAATATACGGGTACTGGATTGGAAAAACTGCTGGGTTTTCTGGTCGCCATCGTGATTTTGGCGATCTATCTGGGCGTTGTTCAGATGTTGCTGTTCTACTTTGGTTTGAACCTGTTCACCGAACCGACAAACCAAGTCCAAGCATTGGCGCAGATTGGTGCGATTTACATCACGCTTTTTGCGGTCATGCCTTTGGTGTTTTTTGCCCAGTACCGCGCGCGGCGCTATAAACTGGCCCGCACACGCTGGCGTGGCATTCGTTTTGCGATGGAAACAGGCGCGTGGGGCTATGCGTTCCGGGCGATTGGGTACTATCTGGTGACTATTTTGACCTTGGGCCTATTGTGGCCACTGGCGACATTCCGGCTTGAGAAATACATGGCCGATCGCAGCTGGTACGGGGACGGTCAGTTTGTGCAAAACGGACGCTGGCAGTCGCTGTATAAAGGCATGAAGCATGTGTTTATTGGGCTTGCGATTATGATTGGCGGCGGTGTTTTGGCAGCCATGATGCAAAGCGACTTCTTTGCTGTTGCCATTGCTGTTGGTTATATCTGGATCGCAGTTGGTGTTGTCAGCTACCGGGTCTACGCTTTCAACTATCTGACGAATAACAAGGTTCTGGATGGTCAGGTCACGTTTGATGCGACTGTCAAAACCGGTGAAGTTGTCAAGAATGTCATTATCGGTGGACTTGCCATCACAGTGATAATGGCGGTGATTTTTGGTATTGTCTCGGCTGTTGTCACCGGCATAGCGCAGAGCCTTATGACAGGGGGAGTGCCCGCAACGTTGATCGTGGTTATTGCGCTGCTTTATGGCGCGGCGATGTTGACGGCTGGGGGGCTTGGTCTTGTGATGATCACCCAGCCTATCATTGCGCATGCGGTCAACAGCATTGAGTTTCAGAACGCAGATCACCTCACGACGATCCGGCAACGCGCGGCAGATGCAGGTGCGGATGCCGAAGGCTTTGCCGATGCGCTTGACGTTGGTGGTGCTATTTGATGGAAACGCTGGCCCGCTACTTTGATGGGGAAACGGGCCAGCGCCTGACGGTCGCATTGCGTCTGGACAAGGTGACAAAAACCTTGTGTCTGGACCACGATGCACTACCGCATGGCACGCAGTATTGGCCGCTGGACGCCATACGTGCGTTATCGGAACAGGCACGTAAGGATCAGTTGGTGTTGAGCCTGCGTGCGGATGCTTCGCTGGACAGTGCGCTGATCACCACGGCGCGCCTGACAGTTGACGATCCGCAGATGATCGCGACCTTGAAGCGGACTTGCCCCGATCTGGACCGTAGGGAGGTTCCGGCAGGTACGGTACGAAAGATTGTGTCCCGGTTTGGGATGGCGGCAGCGGCGGTTGTGCTGATGATATTCGTTATTCTGCCCGCACTGGCGAATACACTGGCAAACTACATCCCCATCGAGCGCGAGGTTGCCTATGGTAAATCCGTGGTGAGCCAGATCGAGCGGCTTTTGTCCGGATCGCGGGCAGAGAAATTGACATGTTCAAATCAAGACGGCGTTGCCGCGCTGAACGCGTTGACAGAGCGGCTGACGGCTGGTTCTGAATTGAACTATGCGCTCAATATTGCGGTGTTCAATCATGCGATGGTGAACGCCTTTGCGGCCCCCGGTGGGCAGGTGATCATTATGCGCGGCCTGATTGACCGCGCCGATAGCCCTGACGAGGTCGCCGCAGTGTTGGGCCATGAGATCGGCCATGTCGAGGCGCGCGATACCACGCGCAATGCATTGCGCGCTGCTGGCTCGGCAGGGTTGCTGTCGCTTGTGCTGGGTGATTTCGCAGGGGGATCAGCCGTCATTGTCGCTGCGGAATATACCTTGAATGCGGCCTACACCCGCGAAGCGGAGGCGCAGGCCGATCTTTTTGGCCTTAACGCGCTCAAGGCGTCTGGGACCGACGCGGCGGCGCTGGCGGACTTCTTTAACAAGTTGGAAGGGTTGGAGCGGATGATGCCGGAACTACCCGCCTATCTGTCGAGCCATCCAGATACCAAGGCCCGTGCAGATGCGGCGCGGGCTTTTGCCGCAACTCAAGGGCGCACCAAGCCAATCCTTGATGATGCAGAATGGGCAGCACTCAAGGCGATCTGTTCTTAAGTCCGTTGTGTTGTGGGGCGTCAGACCGGTTCCGCGGTCAGCCACACGCCGCCCTCAGGCCGCAAAGTCAAGATCATCACCGGTTCCGGGTCTTTGCCTGCCACTGGCGTGAAATTGAACCGTGACAACAAGGTGGCCAGAATGATCACCGCTTCTTGCAGGGCAAAGCTGGCTCCGATGCAGATGCGCGGCCCATCGCCAAACGGCAGGTAGGCATAGCGGTCGATCGCCTTACGATCGGCAAAACGTTCCGGGCGAAAGGCATTAGGACCGTCCCACAGCAGTTCATTGCGGCCAAGTGCATAGATCGGGATCATCACCGTATCTCCCGGCAATACCTCTCGATCACACAGCATGTCTTTCTTTTGTGCAGTGCGCGATATGATCCCGGCAGCGGGATACATCCGCAGCGCTTCATCAACGATCATGCGAATGAAGGGCAGATTTTCAACATCATCACCAGTGGCCGCACGCCCTTGCAGCACCGATTGTGCCTCTTGTCGCGCGCGGGTTTGTACGTCTTGGTCAAAGCCCATCAAATACATCGACCACGCAAGCGTCAGCGCGGTTGTTTCATGTCCTGCCACGATGAAAGTCAGCAGATTGTCGCGCAATTCTGCTGTGCTCATCCTGCGGTCTGTCTTGGGGTCGACACCTTCGAGCAGGAGATCCAGCAGGTCGGGCACACCCTCATGCCCCCGCCTTGATCGCGCCTCAATCGCGCCGTCGGCTATGCCTTTCATTTCCTTAAGTGCGGCACCAGACATCAATCTGCCGGGACGTGGCACCCAATCAGGAAAGCCCAAGATATCGAACAGGCTGATCTTGCCAGCCTCAGCAATGTAGTCGTCGATGGCACCATGCACCTTGTCGCGGTCAAAGGTGTCGCCGCCTGAAAAAGTCACATCGCCAATCACGTCAAAGGTGGTTGTGACCATTTCGTCCAGCAAGTTCACGGCACGCGGTCCCGCAGCTGTGATCCGTTCGCAAGCGCGTTCGGCGGCGGCGGTCATGATCGGGGCAAGGTTCATCACGTTGCGATGTGAAAACACCGGGGCCGCCGCGCGGCGTTGCCAGCGCCAATGTGCGCCCTCGGCAATGAAAAGCGATTCGCCAATGGCGGGTTTGAGCAGATTTTTTGTCACCACGGACTTTGGATAATCGTCCAACCCATCCAACAGGATATGCCGAATGGCGGCCGGGTCCATCACCATGTGCCACCGCTTGCCGGTTTTGCCTGACACCATTGGCTGCTTGGTGGCGATATCGGGGATAATGCTCAAAACATTGCGCCGCGCCATGCGTAGGCTTTTCAGGATGCCCCATGGCTCTGTGACCAAGGGGACGCGAACGGGATGGGCGGCGTTTGTGGGCATGTATGGCGCTCCTTCGTACTCAACATAGATGCAGCTTGGCTAACTTCAAACGCGGCAATTGATTGCACCCTTGCATTGGGTGGGGTATCGCATTTCAGATGCTGTTGCCTTTGGGGGGCTATTAATGATCCGTGTTCTTGCTGTTTTGGTGTCTGTTGCGATGTTGGCTGCCTGTAATGGGGCCGCCGACCTGAACAAAGCTGCTGTGCCTTTGGGTGATTTTAACCTGCAGCACAATATTGCCGTTGCACCCAAAGCCCAAAAAGGGCCGCTCAGCCGGACCGCCAGCGCTGAGATGTTGACCAAAGCGCTGACAGACGCGACAGAAGAACGCTTTGGCCGCTACAACGGCGCGCGGAACTATCATTTTGGCATGAGCATTGAGGGCTATGTTCTGGCGCAGCCGGGCATCCCACTGGTGTTTGCGCCAAAATCCATCCTGATCGTGAAAGTCACAGTCTGGGATGATGCCAAGAACAAGAAACTGAACCCTGAGCCTCATCAGATCACCGTGTTCGAATCCTTTGATCAGGGGCCAGTTGTTGGATCGGGCTACACCAAATCTGCCGAAGAACAGCTCAAGAACCTCAGCCAGAACGCAGCCAAGGCGCTTGAGTCCTATTTGGTAAAGCAGAACAGGGCCGAAGGATGGTTCAAGGGTCTTCCAGAGGAAGACGCTGCCGAGGCTGCGGTTACTGAATAGCTGTTCAAGGTTAATTGCGCGGCAAGTCGCGCTTGATTTTATTGCCCAGACCCAATACATCGCGCGCCAGATAGGTTCGGGTCCTCATCTTAGGGCCCCTCAATATAAAGGGCTGTCCCCATGGGTAAGGCAAAGTTTGAACGGAATAAACCGCATGTTA
>TARA_R110002074_G_scaffold96758_4_pt1 | contig 11342 bp, 8 predicted proteins | sample TARA_R110002074 | Tara Oceans TARA_R110002074 (sample SAMEA4397215) | marine metagenome | biome: Polar Biome; feature: [MIX] marine epipelagic wind mixed layer (ENVO:01000061); material: water (ENVO:00002006), including particulate matter (ENVO:01000060) such as... | depth 10-100 m
TTTGGCGATCGACGCTGAGTTGATGGCGGAGCTGAAGAAGATCGACCGGAAAGTCGGCCCTGACCAGGTTTACCTCGTCGTCGACGGCATGACTGGGCAAGACGCGGTCAACAGTGCCGGTGCGTTCAACGACGCCCTGGAACTCGACGGCGTCGTGATGACCAAACTGGACGGTGACGCTCGCGGTGGAGCACTGCTGTCGGTCAAACAAGTCACCGGCGTCCCGATCAAATTCATGGGCACGGGCGAGCACTTTGATGCTCTGGAACCCTTCCGCCCCGAAGGCATGGCCAGCCGCATCCTGCAAATGGGTGACATGGTCGCCGCGGCTCGCGAAGCCCACCGAATTGTCGACGAACAAGAGCGAGAAGAGCTGGAGGCCAAAATGGCCAGCGGCGAATTCTCGCTCGACGATTTCAAAAACATGATGCAAAAAGTCGCCCAGCCAGGGTTGATGGGACGCATGATGGGGCTGATGCCCGGCATGAGCCAATTCAAAGAAGCGATGGAATCGGAAGAGGCCGGCGGTCAACTCCGACAAATCATCGGGGCGATCAACTCGATGACCCCCGCCGAACGCAAAAACCCGAAGCTGATCGATGCGACCCGTCGCACCCGAATTGCCAAGGGAGCCGGCGTCCAATCGCCAGTGATCACGCAATTGATCAAACAATTCGACGTGATGAAGCCGATGATGCAAGCCATGTCCGGAAAGGGCGGCGGCGATCGGATGGCGATGATGCGGCAAATTCAGGCCAACGCGATGTCGGGCGACCCCCGCTTGGGCGGCTTGAAAACAAAACAAAGCACGGGAAAACGACTTTCCCCGGCCGAAAAGGCCCAGCAACGCAAAGAACGCGAAAAGCTAAAACGAAAACTCAAACGTAAAAAACGCTGAGTGAGATGAAGTGGGCCGAGACCAGAGCAGGTACAGCCCTCTGTCTTCAGCCCCCGAAATCAACCTCAATTCCTTGGAGAAACGACCGACATGGCAGTAAGAATTCGCATGAAAAAGATGGGACGTACGCACCGTCCTTTCTTTCGTGTTTGTGCAGTGGATCAACGCAACCCACGTGATGGTCGTGTGATCGAAGAACTCGGCACCTACGATCCAATGTGCCCCGAAACCGATGCTCGCGCCACGTTGAAAGCCGATCGCGTCGACTACTGGATTGGCGTTGGCGCTCAACCCAGCGACAAAGTGGCTGTGCTGATCAAAAAGTACGGCACCGATGGCTCGCACCTGGAAGCTCAAAAGGCTGCCGTGGAGCGTCTCGGACGCCGCAAGGACTACACACCACCACCAGAAGCTCCGGCTCCCAAGGCCGCACCGGCTGCGGAAGCTCCTGCTGAAGAAGCCCCCGCGGAAGAACCAGCCGCCGAAGCTTCGACAGACGACGCTCCTGCTGCAGAAGCCACCACGGAGTGAGATTCGACGTTGTCACCCTGTTCCCAGCGATCTTTGACGGTTATCTGACCCAAAGCTTGCTGGACAAGGCGATTGTTCGAGGTTTGGTTGAGATTCAGCGACACAACCTCCGAGATTGGGCCGAAGACACCCCTCATCGCAAAGTCGATGACCGTCCTTTTGGCGGCGGCCCCGGAATGTTGTTGCAAGTCGAACCGACCGTGAATTGTGTCCGGGACGTGGATGCCATGGCCGATGTCCCGGCTCGAAAGATTTTGTTGACCCCGCAAGGTCGACGGCTCGACCAACGGTTGGCCGAAGACCTCGCCACCAGCGACCGTATCATGTTGATGTGTGGTCGTTACGAAGGATTTGATCAACGCGTGCTGGACATCATCCAGCCCGAAGAGATCAGCATCGGCGACTTTGTCCTCAACGGAGGCGAAGTGGCCGCGATGACCATCATTGACGCTGTCGTCCGGTTGCTGCCCGGCGTGCTTGGCGATGAACAAAGCAGCCTGGATGATTCGTTCAGCCGAGGAAATCGGATGCTCGAGTTTCCCCAGTACACCCGGCCCCGTGAATTCGAAGGCCACACCGTCCCCGATGTTCTGCTCAGCGGCGATCACGCCGCCATCGCCGCTTGGCGAGCCGAACAAAGCCGGGCGAGAACGATTGACCGTCGCCGCGATTTGCTGCCCGAGCATTCAAAAACCAACCCAGAACAAACCAACAAACTCTCCTGAACATCGAAGAGGTTCTCAAATGAACAATGCCATCATGGACATGGTCGACAAGGCCAACCAAAAAGAAGAGGGAAGCGTTCCTCAGTTCGAAATCGGTGACACCGTGGACGTGCACTCCAAGATTTTGGAAGGCAACAAAGAGCGGATCCAAGTTTTCACTGGCGTCGTAATTGGCCGCAGTGGCAAAGGTGCTCAGGAAATGTTCCATGTTCGCCGCATCGTGGCTGGCGAAGGCGTGGAGCGTAAGTTCCCTGTTCACAGCCCCCGCATCGAAAAGGTCGAAGTCAAACGCAGCGGTGTCACCCGTCGCGCCAAGCTTTACTTCCTCCGCGATCGCGTCGGCAAGGCAGTTCGTTTGAAAGAACGCCGCCGCGTTTGATCGCCGCCCGCGACCAACTCAAAACACTCGCCAAGCTGCTCCGGTTCAACCCGAGCAGCTTGTTTGCTGCGCGTAGCCAAAATCTCGTCGTCTGCACCAAACATATAGCCGGCTGGGCCCCAGCCGGCATCTACAACAAGCAACCTCCACCTGTGGCACGGTGGTCCCACCGTGAACGCGTACTCAACTCGGTGGGGAACCACCGAGCTTCAGATTGTTTCCACTCGCGCAACGTCTGTGCCAGGCATCACCACAGACTGGCCAAAGTACGCAGACAGTGAAGGACCAATGCTCGACTCGCTGGCGGGCCCCAGCGAGCGACAACCAACTGCTCGCCGCCACGCTTCCCGCATCAAGACACCGCAACGTAACCGGCTGGGGCCCCCTGCCGGCATCTACAGCAAACAACCTCCACCTGTGGCACGGTGGTCCCCACCGTGAACGCGCACTCAACTCGGTGGGGGACCACCGAGCTACAGGTTGTTTCACTCGCATCACCTCGACGGGGCCCGTCGAGCGACGAGAACTGCCAGTCCAAAAAACAACCGGGCACGCTCTCTTGGAACGTGCCCGGTTGGACTTGTCAGCCGTGACTTGTTTCGTTGCTGAATCGGTTTCCGATCAGGCCAATCCTTGGCCTCCACCAACCTTCATCCTTGAAGGCGAGGGGCTTCTGCGAAGAAGCCCCATTCTCACCGGGTTCGCTGCATCAGGCGATGCTTCCGTGCTGCCAACCCGCCAATCCATTGGCGGAAAACGGTTCTCGCGGGACAACCGTGGGCAGCGAACCCGGTGGGAAAGGATCAAAAAATTCGATTCATCAACATCCTCTCCGTAGTGTGGTTTCGAATCTCAAGCGACCAAACGATAGGCTTCGTCGCCTTCTTTGGCCGGGGCGTCTTGATTGCGGTCGCGAACGGCGTCCACGAACTCTTCGAAGATGCGAATGTCCAAAGCCGAAGCGGCTTCGGATTCGGGGTGGAACTGAGTTCCCAAAGCGAACCAATCGATCATTTCGCTTTCGATCGCTTCGATCACGCCATCGGGGCAACGAGCGGTGACGCGGAATCCAGGGGCGACTTCATCGATCGCCATGTGGTGACGGCTGGTCACGCGAATTTCGCCGTCGCCGTAAACGCGGCCGATCAACGAGTCGCTTTCGACATTAAGAGTGTGCCGGTGATTGACGTCTTGAGCGTCAAAGTGTGGCACGGCTTCGGGCAAGTCTTCTTTGATGTGCAAGAACAAGTTGCCGCCTTGCTGGACGTTGATGAGCTGCATGCCAACGCCAATGCCGAAGACAGGCATGCGGCGTTCGGCGATTTCCGCCATCAGCATGCGGTCGCTGGCTTCGCGAGCCGCATCCATTGGATGAACGCTGGGATGAAGCATGAATCCGTCGTTGCGAGGATCCAGATCGCCGCCTCCGATGAACAAGAAACCCTCGACAGCGTCCAAAACTCGGCTCACCGACTCTTCGTCAGCTTGCGGAGGAACCAACACAGGAATCCCACCCGCGTTGATGATGGCTTGGTAGTAACCAGATGCGATGTAGGCGAACGCGGGGGTGCTACGAGCGGCGGCACGGAAGTCGGCGTTCAAACCAATCAGGGGCTTGCGCGTCATGAGAAGATCCTCTTCATATCGGCGTTAGGGAGCCCGCATGGGTCAAGCATTCGATGCAGCAGTCGGTTGCTAAATCAAATCGAGCGAGATGCAAATCCGCGAGGACTCAGTCGCATGATGCCGCCTGCCGAACCTGCAGGGAAAAGGGCTTTCATGTGAGACTCATCCAGCTTGAATCATCTTGAAACAGGCTGGTCGTTTTGCTTCCCGAACTTTTCCAATGAGGGATGTGATAAGCGGCGCGGCGACAGTGTCGCGTCTGATGAGCGGGAGATTAGAGGTCGTGTTTCACATAACCAAGCAAGAACGATATATTGTGAAAAGCTTCCTTCAGCCCACTACGGGTAGTGCTAGCAAAGGCCTTTTTTGCTAGCAAAGCGTATAATTCAACAACCTTTTCGGACTTTCTCACGCCCTTTTGGTGGCAGAGTGAACTCACCAGGAAAAACGCCAGGATTACCCCCTGTCTACGAAGTGACTTCTCAGCCACCAACGCGGATTCCTATCTCTCAACGGTAGCCACCCGGCAACCATTGGGGCATTCTCTGCCAGTCAGCAACCCCAATGCGGTCATCGCAGACGTAGTCTGATTTGATGCTGGCCCGAGCTGTTCTTGCAAATCCGCCACTTGCTGTGATCGCTGCCTCGCCGATTCGTCGATCGCAAACAATCTGGTAACCTGTTTCGCGACTCGTTGTTCAATACTCCTTGAAATTCACTCATTTCAAGATTCATTCAAAGACGTGCCAGATCGAAGGCTCAATTTCTCACGGCCTTAGGCACTGGAAGGACCGCTGCTGTGCATTTCCCTGACGTCGCGTTGGCATCCATCGGTGTCACCATTCCCAAAGCACAGTGGACCAGCGAACAGATTGAAAAGGATCTGCATCCACTGTACTCCCGCCTGAAATTGCCCGAAGGCCGACTGGCAATGATGAGCGGCATCGACAGCCGGCGTGTTTGGGAACCGGGCACCGTTCCCAGCGGCCCTAGCATTGAAAGCGGTCGCAACGCCTTGGAAGCCGCCTCCGTCGCCCCAAACCAAATCGGGGCTCTGATTCACGCCAGCGTCTGTCGTGACTTCCTCGAACCCGCCACCGCCTCGCGAGTGCATCACGAACTCGGGCTGTCACCGGACTGCTGGGTCTACGATGTTTCAAACGCTTGCTTGGGTGTTCTCAACGGAGCGGTCCAGATCGCTGGCATGATCCAGTCGGGAATGATCTCTGCCGGTATCGTTGTCGGAACCGAAAACAGCCGACCGTTGATGGAAGCGACCATCGCGTCGCTCAACGCCGACGATCGGCTCACGCGAAAGACCGTCAAACCTGCCTTTGCATCGCTGACGATCGGTTCGGGCAGCTGTGCGTGGTTGCTGACCCATCGCGACCTCAGCCCCAACGCAACGATCCTGGAACACGCGATCGCACGCGCCCACACGGCCCACCACAACCTTTGTCGCAGCGATCAAGACACGGCCGGGGCGGGGATGCAACCGTTGATGGAAACGGATTCTGAAACACTGATGGCCGAAGGCATCGCAACCGGCGTGGCGGCACTGAATGAGCTATTGCAAAAATCCGGCTGGTCTCGCGACCAGATCGACCGTTCGGTTTGCCATCAAGTCGGTTCGCGACACCGAATCGGCATGTTGGAAGCGATGCAGTTGCCAGAAACCAGCGATAGCGTGACCTTTCCGGCTCTCGGCAACACCGGTTCAGTCGCTCTGCCGTTGACCGTCGCCGCGGCGGCAGCGACCGGAGAACTGTCCGCCGGAGACCGCACCGCGATGCTGGGCATTGGGTCTGGGATCAACAGCGTGATGATTGCCGCGAAATGGGGCGAAACCGCAATCGCCGGCGATTGGGCGGGCTTGCTCGACGAACTGGCTCCGTCTCGATTGGCTGCCGCGACGTCCTGAGCCACCATCGCCCGGGATGCTTGCATCGCGGAGTGCGCCTTCGATGAGTCCTTTCCGGGCCTGGAACCGATGCACTTCGTCCCCGCAGCGCATCATTTGCTTGCCGGAAATCGTTTCTGGCGCTATGGTAAAAGCAGGCTGCCTCTTTCCTACTGACTTTGAGCGATCTCGATGAAACGCCATTTTCTCCCCCGACTCTCAGCGTGGCGGGTCGCCTTTCAATCCATTTGGCAACGTTTCTCTCAGAGAGTGCGAACCAGTGGTTTGGCGATGTGCCTGACTGCCGCCTTTGGCTTCGCACCCGTCGTTGCCCAAGAACCTGCCGTTGCAGAAACTCAGGTCGCGGAAACACCCGTTCAAGCGGAAGTGGAAACGCCACCTCAGCAACCAACTGCTGAAACCGAAACACCAAAGCCTGCTGCCGAATCGGCGGACGAAGCCAAGCTCGCCGAAGAGCCGGCCTACGTTCGTGTTCACGAAGTCGACGGCAAACCCAACGCGTTGCAAACGGCAACGGTTCAGTTCGTCGGCCAACCCGGCACCCGTTATGACGGGGCGATCGTTGACTTGGTCGGCGTCGTCCACATCGGCCAAGACGAGTACTACACCGAACTGAAAGAACAGCTCTCCAAGTACGATTCTGTTCTGTACGAATTGGTCGCGCCCGACGGGACTCGCATTCGCCCCGAGGACCTCGAGGAGCGGCGATCGATTTTGGCTTCGGTTCAAACCGGCATGAAAGACATGTTGAACCTGGAGTATCAACTGGAAAAGATCGACTACATGGCCGAGAACTTTCGCCATGCGGACATGAGCCCCGATGAGTTTGTTGAAGACCTTGAGAAACGCGGCGACAGCGTCTGGAAAATGATCGCTCGAATGCTGGGCGCCGGAATCGCTTCCCAAGCCAAGACGGGCGGCGACGCGGGTTTGTTGATGGCAATGTTCAGCGGCGAAGATCGTCCCAAGAACATGAAGCGTGCGATGGCCCGCCAGCTCGTCGACATTGAACTGGTGACCGCTGGCATGGACGACGCCAACGGCGAGAACACTTTGATCAAAGGTCGCAACCGCAAAGCGTTTGAGATTTTGAAAGAAGAGCTCGACGCCGGCAAAGAAAACATCGCGGTGTTCTACGGAGCCGGTCACTTGCCAGACATGGCCGAACGTTTGGAAAATGATTTTGGCATGAAAGCCGTTCAAACAACCTGGTCCGACGCCTGGGACCTGACCCGAAACTGAGCTCTCAACGCGAAACCGTAGCCCGATGGGGCCCCCAGCAGGCATTCCACCAACGTCGCGCAAAGCCAAAACTCACTTCAAGACAGCAGGCTTACATCACAACCAGTATCACGTTGGTCCTCAACGTGAATACGTGACGAACAGTGCTAAACTCGGTGGAGAACCACCGAGCTACAGTTGTGGGGCACTCTGCAAAGAGCAGCAAAAGCAATCGATCCGTAGCCTACTGGGGCCCCCAGCAGGCATCCCAGCACAACTCGCTGGGAGCCCCAGCGAGCAACGTCTAGGTTCGACTTGAACTACGGACGCAGGATGTCGTTGTTGCGTTGCACGCGTTCTTTCTGCTCGGTGTAAATCTTCGGCAGGCTATTTGGCAACGACTTCGGAGCCAACGATTTCTCGGGAGCGAAGTCTCGTCCACGCACGGCCGAACCAAGCGGCGTTGTTAGCGAGTCATCGATCGTCTTCAGATAAGCCTGCAACTTCCAAGCAGGAATGACTGTCACACCATTCTCCGTGGCTTCCGCCTTGGCTTTCCCAACCGCAGCAATCTCGCTGGCATTGCCCGCTTGATCGTCCAGTTGTTCTGCTTCGCCGATCACCAAGAATCGAACGCTGCTGTCAAACGTGCCTTCGCGAGTCCCATCGGTTCGCAGGATCGCGGCGACTTCGGCACCCGCGGCACGGATCATCGAAGAGATCTCCGTGGTATCAGGTCGGCTGTCGTCGTCGATGTCGATGTTGTCCATCAACGCGATCTTCACGCGACGTCCTGGCGACCAGAACGGTGAGTAGATTTGGTCACCTGGAATGATCGGATAACGGATCTCGGGGAACGCCACCACGCGAGCTTCGGCGCGGTGATCGCCCAACAACTTGGTGACCTGAATGGTCGCCTTGATCTTCGCATCCTGCAGGCGAGTTTCGTCGCCGTCGATGACACCAAACGTGACACCAGGAGTCAGTTCGTCGGCCGATCCCAAGTTGATCGTCACGACATTGCCATCGCGATAAACGTAGCTGATCAAACCTTGCGTGCTCTCGAAATTGGTGCTTCGCAGTCGCACGAGTTCTTGCCGTTGGTTTTCGATCGTGTTGGACAATCGGCTTTCCAATTGCTGCAGCTCGTTGATCTCGGCGGTGACTTTGTTTCGGTACGTCGTGAACTCAGCAATCTTCTTCTGCAGGCTATCGCTGGTTCGTTCTGTCGTCAGCTTCATTTGCTGGCGATCTTCGGCGAACTTGGCTTGTTCCGTTTCCAATTTCTTGTTGGCAGCGTCTCGACCTTGTTCAGCCACTTCCTGAGCCTTGCGAGCCACTTCGATGTCGCTGTCGGCGGTGGACCGAATTTGAGTCGCTTCATCGCGAGCTTGGCTGTACTGGACGTTGCGGTTGCGAATCGCATTGACCAAGAAATCCGGGAGCGCGGGATAGTTGCGGTTTTGCGGATCGACCTCGGGGCCGAACAGTGCCATGTCACGAGCAAAGTTCTGCTCGATGATCTCCATTTCAGGATCGTCACCGCTGCTGGATGTCAGCTGGTCGAATTGAGCCTGGCTCAATCCTCCCACACCCAGCATCGCCTTCATCAACGTCGCTTGGCTTTGCATTTCCCGCAGCTCACTGTCTCGAGTCTGCAGCCTTTCCTTGGCACCCGCTGCTGTCTCAGCTTGCGTGTCGCCCCAACTCCAAAAGAAGAAGTTGAGCGCCAAAGAAAGCACCAGGAAAATCAGGCTGGCAATCAAGCTGCCTCGGATCACTGAATCGTCGCGTGCGGCCATGGGGGCGGTGAGGAGTAGGAGGAGATGGAGTGCCCGTGCGAGGGCAGTCGGACCAACTTGGGTCGCATTCGTTGCGTGTTGACTCTACGAACAGGGACCACCGTTCAGTTCGGAACGGCGGACCACCTGCCTCTGCAAACAGCGATTGTATTCAGAGATGAGCGGAAACGCATCTTTTTGACACACAATTCAGCCTGAAACTGTCTGGGCGATCGCGCAAACCCGCCGGTCTGCTCCGATTTTGACGGCGAAAGGCTCCCCGAACCGCCCGAGGGAACACCACACCCCCAAAAACCAAGCCAAAAATCTCACACTTCCACCACCTGTAGCACGGTGGCGCCCACCGTGAATCCCAACACATGTCACGTCCCAACTCGCTGGGAGCCCCAGCGAGCGACATCCAGCCGCTCGACCACCAGCATCCCCATCACGACACCTCCCCCGTAGCCGGCTGGGGCCCTCCAGCCGGCAATCTCGCATTACAGCTTCCAAGCAAAACTCGGTGGAGGACCACCGAGCTACAGATTCCCACCGAGCAAGCATCCAGGCACCGTCCAATGCTCACCCAATGCTCAACTCGCTGGGGGCCCCAGCGAGCGACATCCAGCCGCTCGACCACCAGCATCCCCCCACGACACCTCGCCCGTAGCCAGCTGGGGCCCTCCAGCCGGCATCCAAGCATTACAGGATCCAAACAAAACTCGGTGGAGGACCACCGAGCTACAGATTCCCAACCAAGCAATCGTCCAGGCACCGTCCAATGCTCACCCAATGCCCAACTCGCTGGGGGCCCCAGCGAGCGACATCCAGCTGCTCGCCCACCAGCATCCCCATCACGACACCCCATCCGTAGCCGGCTGGGGCCCTCCAGCCGGCATCCACAAAACTCGGTGCCCCCACCGACAACACACCGCTCCCGGCGAAGCTCCTTTCTGACTGGCACAATCGTTTGCGAATCGTCGATCAACGCGTCGACTTCGCCCATCCAAACTGCCCGATTTCGATCGATCGCGGTATGCTCTCGGCTGCCCAAGCCCACGTGCTCTTCTCGACGCCTCGCCACCTTCTTCGCGATTCCCATGGCCAAATCTCGACCTCGCCCCAAACAGAACGACGACGACCAAATGCTGTTCAGCGGGTTCGACGAGGCCCCCGCTCCCCCGGCCGCCGACGCATCCGCTGCGAACCAAGTCGCAGAGTCCGCGCCCGCGATGACGTCATCCGACTCAACCGCCGCCGCTGAAACCCCGGCCGCCGCCCAAACGCCCGCGAAAGAACGCGATCCAGACAAACTGTCCGCCGCGCGAGGTTTCACCCCCAGTCCCAACGCCGCGACCGTCCCATCGGTCGCCGGCACCGGAGTGACGCCACTGCCAACCAGCTCCACCCAAACGCCACGAGAATCATCCGAGTCCGACGTCGAAGCCGCCCCCAAAGACGCCTCGCAATCGGGCCCGCGAGCCGATCGCGAAACGACGGAAGAACGCAAGCAGCGACACGACGCGGTCCGTATCGCGGACGACGCCCTGCCCGCCGTGCTGCAGAGACCAATCCCCGAGACCACCGACGATCCCATCCCAGACCTGACCGACAAATTGGTCGTCGTCGTCGACGCTCACTCGTTGATCTACCAGGTCTTTCACGCGTTGCCGCCGATGACCAGCACCGGTGGACTGCCCGTGTCGGCCGTTTACGGGTTCGTCGGCGATATGCTGGAATTGCTATCACGCAAGAACCCCGACTACTTGATCGCCGCATTCGACAAGAGCGAAGTCACGTTCCGCAACGAGCTGTATCCCGAATACAAAGCCAACCGGGACTCGATGCCCGACGAACTCCGCCAACAAATCCCGTTGATCCGTCAAGCCATCGACGCGATGGGGATTGGCATCATCGAGCAATCCGGCTTCGAAGCCGACGACTTGCTCGCAACCGTCGCCGCCAAAGTCGAAGACGCCGGCGGCCGATGCTTGGTCGTGACCAGTGACAAAGATTGCCGGCAACTGATCAGCGACCAAACCAAGATCTACAACATCCGCAAAGACCAAGAAATCGACGCCGCGGAACTGTTCGGGTTGTGGGGCATTCGGCCCGACCAAGTCGTCGACTATCAGGCGCTCGTCGGTGACCCCGTCGACAACGTTCCCGGTATCTCATTGATCGGCCCCAAGATCGCTCAGCAATTGCTCGAGACCCACGACACGCTGGAAGAGATCCTCAACAACGCCGAATCGATCTC
>TARA_R110002074_G_scaffold24804_1_pt1 | contig 11336 bp, 28 predicted proteins | sample TARA_R110002074 | Tara Oceans TARA_R110002074 (sample SAMEA4397215) | marine metagenome | biome: Polar Biome; feature: [MIX] marine epipelagic wind mixed layer (ENVO:01000061); material: water (ENVO:00002006), including particulate matter (ENVO:01000060) such as... | depth 10-100 m
GGAGTTTGACTGTAGAAGAAAACCTATGTATAGATATCATACTAGTAGAGGTATTGATAGAACGAAAAGTATTATAACTATGCCTCTCATCACCTCGAGCAAAGGTTTAAAAATAGCTGCTAAGTCTTTGAAATCTGTAGGTAATTTCTCCGTATGGTGGAATACGAAGCTTCGTTTGACCCCGTATGACCCGTCGTTTGAGGCCGTTTGAAGCTTCGTTTGGGTCCGTATGACAGGGTGTGTCAACCTCTAATCACGGTTTTAGAAAACAATTATTCTCTAATAAAATCAATTCACTACAAGGATTCTCTCATCCTCAAAGTCTTACTAGTGTAGATCTGGGAAATTCAAAAAATCCTTTGTTTTCAATTGGTTAGCAGTAGCCTTAACTTCACTGTATAAGTCATTGTTTTCTATAGATAAAAAATTCTCTAGTGTTTTCAATGACTTAGCGTATGGTTTAACTTCACTGTATAAGTCATTGTTTTCATTGTATAAAATTTTCTCTAGTGTTTTCAATAGCTTATAGTGTGGTTTAAGACCGTAGTGTAAGTCATTGTTTTTGTTGTATAAAAAATTGTTGTTTGTTTTCAATGACTTAGCCGGAGGTTTTAGAGTATAGTGTAAGTCTTTGATAAGGTAGGACTTTTTTTATTGTTTGTTTTCAAGAGGTTAGCCGGCGGTTTAACACCACCTGGTAAGTCTTTGATTTCATTAGAGAAATCAAATTCTTCTATACTTCTGTAGGAGAGGGGTTGCGAAAGTTAGTGATCTCGGCCACTTTCAGTGATTTTGTTGATTTGGTGGGATTCGAGGAGATAGTTTAATGTTAAACTATCTGGGGAAAATTCTCAAAGTAGTTTAATGTTAAACTATCTACCAAAGTAGTTTAATGTTAAACTATCTCCACCCCTCGGGATAGTTTAGAGTTAAACTATATATATAGGATTCACCAACACTCCCAGCTACCCGCTATCCCCGGACCTCACCTTATCATACAGTGTATAGGTCCTGCCGTCAAGCCCCTAAATAATCTTTTTTCATCGAGGGACTAGTGTTATGTTATAACATAACATCGGGCGGCGAACCTAGGCCCGTCAGTCCATTTTAACAATTTTAAGAACCTAAGTCAAGCCCCAAAAAGAATTATTTTTCTGCACAATAGAGGTTGACGCTATATAATATATAGTGTATGATATTGGTATAGCAACAAACAAGTGAGGGCTTGAAAATGCGTGTAGAAGTTTATTACAACTTACATAAGAATTTGTTTAGCGTAAGACACAAAGGCAAGGTAATTGCTCATGTGTATAATGTGCAGCTGGAGGATGTAACCTTCGCAGTACAGGCAGCAGGCAACCGCAAGGTGCGTGAAGAAGGCAAGAAGAACGTTCATGCGTTTGTACGTGGCACACTTGTAGAACAGCCAGACTTGTTCAGCAGTGACAGCGTTGCAGTAACTTACAACCCATACAAGTACACCACGTTTGTTAATAAAGCAGACGAACTAGAACGCCACACTGCCGCTAGTGTTACGATGCACAAGCCCGCAAACGGTGGTCCAACTATTTTAGCCGCAGCGTAGAAAAGGTATTGACACTAGCGGCGCAGGTCGCTAGTGTAACTTATAGCAACTGAGGAGCAATGCTAGATGGATAACACACGCAAGATATATATCACAGTCGCACTAGAGATCCTACGTGACGCTAATGAGCAGGAGGTGATTGCAGAATGCGACTACACATTCGAACATGCAGACATTGTAGAAACAGAGATCTTAGGGGAGATTGAACACTATGGATTATGATGTAAGAGACTTTGCACTAGAGATGGTAGACGATGGACATGCAGATGCACGTGACATGCTGCTGGCATGTATCAAATACATGAGCGCAGACGCAGTGAAGGACATGCTGCAAACTAACGAATACGCAACTTGCGAAGATGAAATATATAGTTTCTTTGATGAAGATGCATTATTTGAGGAAGATGGGGCTTGACAGTGGCGCCCAAAGGCGCTACTACTACTATATAGAAGGAGATACAATATGTGGCAAGTAAGTGCAAACAACCCAAATGGAGACTTTTTCCTTAGCAGTCAGATGTCAAGGGAAGCAAGCAGAGAGCTGCACAGGGAGCTGAGTAACAGCGGCAACTGGGCAAAGGTACATAGTGTAGACATGAGCTACGATGAAGAAGAGGAGCAACAGTTATGAACGAGTTTGCAATGTTCACCAAGAAAGGTGATGCTAAGGTCCAAGAGATTGCATATGCTGCAAGCCAATTTCCTCGCAGCACTAGCGACGAAGAGGTATGGAAATGGACAGAGAATCAGCTACTCGCCCTAAGTGATCGCAAAGGCTTTGAAGAAGCATTTGATACTGATGTACGTGATCACGTTCGGCTGTACTTGTTCTAATAATAGGTTGACACTAGCAGGGCAACTTGCTAGTGTTTTTGTATAGTAAACAAACAAGAGGGAATAGAATTATGCCAAATTGGTGCTCGAATACACTCAACATACATGGCGACTACGATACACTCGTACAACTGAAGTCTGTATGCGAAACAGGTGAGGGCCTGTTACAAGCGATCCGTCCAATACCAGAAGCATTAAAAGAAACCATTTCACCTACTCCACAGCCAGATCAAAGCAACTACAAAGGCCCACAGCCTATAGTAGACGGACACGACAACTGGTACGACTGGTGCAACGCTAACTGGGGAACCAAATGGGATCCAGAAGTCCACCTAGAGTTTATTGACAATGGTGATGGCACTGCTGAGATCACAGGATTCTTTGACACTGCATGGGCTCCACCGGAGGCAGCTATTGGTTCACTCATCGAAGACTGGGACTCGTGCTTCATCGAACTTACATACTTTGAACCAGGTATGGGATTTGTTGGACTAATGGACAGCGAAGGCGGTGATGCTTACTACGAGAACATAGACGAGCTATTGGACACCACAGTAGAAGAAGACCCAACACTGTATCAATTGCTAGAAGACTATGCGGTTGCTGATTGTTACGATTTCGAAGAAGAAGAGGAATAAAGAGGTTGACTCCTGCTATGCGTTTCAGTATAAGTAACGCATAGCAACAAGGAGCAAACAAAATGGCAAAAGGTGATCCAAAGCAGAATTGTTTAAGCAAGAAGTGGGAAAAGGCTTTTAAGAAATCAGATACAGCCAAGATGCGCCGTAAAGCAAAGAATCAAGCAAGAGGGGAATCATAATGCAACGCAACTACAGAACAGCATTTAACGCACTGAAGAAGATGGGTGCTCCGGTTATTGAAGGTGGCTATGACGGAGAAGATACATTCCGGATCAGCGCAGAAGACAATGTGTCGTACACATGGGCAGACTATTACCAAATGACAGACGGTGACGGCACTGGCTACATGATGGGCGTGAGCAACAAGATCAATGATGTGCTAGATGCAAGCGGATTGTTTGCAGAATGGATCAACCCAGGCGTGCTAGGTGTGTGGGAAAATTAATTTAAATTAGGTATTGACAGCATAGCGTTTAGGCGCTATGTTGTTTGTATAGGTAACACGCTAGGAGGCGCAGATGGGCTACTATACTTACACAAAGAATCCGGTAGGGGTGTTTGTTGAAAAGGAAGCTGGTAACAGTTTTGAATATAGCCTTAATGATGATCCGTACAATGGATTGAATGAAGATTTTCCACATAAGGTTTGGGTAGGAGGCGGTCAGATTAATGACAGTGGATACCGTTACGCCAATGTGCTAAAGACTCGCGTTGTTATCTGTGTAGACGAAGACGAGTACGGTTTGCCCGTAACAGAGAAATGGTATATCAAGAATCACAGGGAGTATACAATATGAAACAGAAACTAATAGGCTTGACAAGTAGCCTACTGAACTTAGCCATTATAGGATCAATGGCTTACATTTACGGAACACACGTTGGAGCAGCAGGCGCAGGACCATTACACGATGCCGCTGCAATCGAAAACGCAATCTTTCAAGCATTGGTAATCAAATAATGGTACACACATTTTTAGAAAAGAACTCCAACTATAACGTAGAAGAACAGTTCGATAGTGATCAGTTCATCGTAGAGATTGCATTCGCAAACGATGACACTCAGTTGGATCTATTGTTCGACACAGATATGGAAGGCTATGACGAGCTGATCGAGAACCTAGAGTCAGGCTTTTGGCAGCATATGATCTGTAGAGTACAAGCCAAATACGACGACAAGGTAATGGGCGAATCATATCTAGGATCGATTGTAGCAGAAGGGCCGACCAAGTGGTTAGCAGAAGATCGGACACAAGTAGACGACTTGGTAGATGCTGCAATAGATGAAGCACGAACCGAAGCACTTCGGATGCTAGACATACTCAAAGAGGATTTCTTAACAGCATAAACAATTGGTCTCTTAGCTCAGCTGGATAGAGCAAGTGCCTTCTAAGCACTAGGTCGCAGGTTCGAATCCTGCAGAGATCGCCAAACGCTCCTGTAGCTCAGTTGGTTAGAGCAGAGCGCTCATAACGCTTTGGTCCTAGGTTCGAGTCCTAGTGGGAGCACCAAGCCCGCATGATGGAATGGTAGACATAACAGACTTAAAATCTGTGGCCTTTGGGCGTGTCGGTTCGAGTCCGACTGCGGGTACCAATTAACTGGTTGACTTCGGTTTGCAACGATGCTATGATATATGTATAGAAACATTGTAAGAGGGTTACAAAATGAAAACGCAAATTGAAACACTAATCGAAGCAATCAAAGAAGACTATGTTAGCTGGACATCACGTAGGTCAACTGACTATGAACTTAGCGACATTAACAAGAGTATGATTGCAGACTTCAGCGCAGGCTTGCACTATACAGAAGGCAAGAAGTATACAAAGATAATGACAAAGAATAGTGTCTGGGGCTTTATCATGAAAGACGATGATGCAAAATTTAAGAAGGGTGATATACTAAAGGCAGCAGGCTACAATGCTCCGGCACGTAACAAGGCACGTGGTAACATTGTAGAAGGTGGCTACAATATACAATGGACTGGACCAAACTATTTGACATAAGGGTATTGACACTAGCATCGAAAGGTGCTAGTGTATTTTTATAAGTTAAACAAAAGAGGGTAAACAATGAAAAATTTAAAAGCATATGTTGCAGAGAAGAATACATGGGGCGCCATTTTTGGAAGCCGAGCATTGGACCTTAATAACGATATGGATCGTATCCAAATTGCACAAGGTATCGATTGTGACTTGTCGCCAGAGAACCTACACTGCGATGGAGAGATCAGCCAAGCCCAAGCGATGCGTAAACTACGCAAGTTGAACAAGGTTGCGGCAGAACTATTGATGCTAGATCCTAGCGTAGAGAATCACTTAGGAGAATATTATCCTTAATAGGGGTTGACAGTAGCGCCGAAAGGCGCTACTACTGTTATATAGAAGCAAACAAAGAGGGCTACAAAATGACAGCGCAAGAAATTAAAGACTTTAAAGCTAAGGCAAGCTACTTAAACGCAGAGCAACTTGAGAACGCACTGAAGTGGCGCATTGCGGCAAACGCCGCACACATTGCAAATTATGGAATCACTCTTGCAGAAGGAGAAGCAATGGAAAAATATATGTCCGACTAGGGCATATATAGATTGACAGTAGCGCAGAGATGCGCTACTACTATTGCATAGGTTAACAGAGGGAACTAGCAAATGACTTTTACTTTTGATGATAACACATTTAGCGATTTGCACAAAGACACGTATGGCTTCCGTCCGTGCAGTTCAACTCGCCAGCAATGGGATTGCTCAAGCGATGAAGACAAAGAAATTTGGTGGAACCATATGTGCGATACGATGCAGGAGAACGAAGTGCAGGAAGCCGAGCAAGAGCTTATCCGCTTAGGAGAGTTCCGTCAGCTTTGCAAGACACAGATGGAGAGTTTTAACATTAGCTGGAAGACAGCTATGCGTTGGTTAGGCGATGCAGACGGATATGACATCGACGCTAACGATCAACAGCTAGAAGGCTTTTTATGGAGCCAAGGTATTAGCTGGGAACAGAACCGTAAGATAGGCGATGCCTATAGATGGATGAGAGGATAAGATGGCAGCGTGTCCAAAGTGTTTTAAAGAAAAGGATATGCTCGCCGAGCATTGTCCGGCTTGTACACATTATACAAGTAGGTCGGACCAGATCCAGTTTAGTTTCATAACGAACTTGATCTTTTGGGGAGTGATAGCAGGAATTGTTTATCACTTAATAGGTTGACATGCATCCTAAATGCATGTTAAAGTAATTTATATTAATTAGCAAAGAGGGTTTGCAAATGACAATGATGTACTTTAAAGATGGTAACTTCAAGTTACGGGGTAAAGAGGTAAGTGTCGAAGGACTGGATCTTCCAGTTGCAGAGAATTACAAGGTTGGCGTGCGCGGCGGCTATATAATGATCGACGGCAGAGCAGTACCAGGGTTTCCGGATCGCAATATTAAGATTATGGTAGACGGTGCAGACTCTGTAGAAAAGTCCGGCGCAGGCGCTGCCACAGACATGCCAGAAGAGTCAGACGGTGAGGCTATAGAGCGCATCCGAGGACGCTTCAAGCTACTCAATAACATGACCAAGGCTGTCAAGAAAGGCGGCGTACGAGCAATGATCGTAAGTGGCCCTCCAGGAGTTGGTAAGTCACATGGTGTAGAAGAAGTACTAGACCGATATAAAACGTTAGAACTAGTAGGAGGAGAGAAGAAGCACGAAGTAGTCAAAGGTGCAATGAGTGCGCTAGGGTTGTATGCCAAGCTTTACAAGATGTCAGATGAAGGCAATGTTGTGGTGTTTGATGACTGTGATAGTATATTCGCAGACGAGCTTAGCCTAAACATTCTGAAAGCCGCGTTGGACAGTAAGAAGAACAGACGTATACACTGGAACACAGACTCACACAAGCTACGTGCAGAAGGTATTCCGGATAGTTTCTTATTCAAAGCCAGCGCAATCTTTATTACCAACTTGAAGTTCGATAAAGTTAAAGGTAAATTACGGGAGCACTTGGAGGCACTTGAATCACGTTGTCACTACATGGACCTAACTATTGATAGCGAGCGTGATAAAATGTTACGTATACGTCAAGTGGTAGGTGACGGAATGTTGAACAGCTACAGGTTAAGCGACGAAGTCAAAGAAGACATTGTAGAGTATGTTGACATCCATAAGAAGCAACTAAGAGAATTGAGTTTGCGTACAGTACTAAAGGTCGCAGACTTGGCCGTAGCGTTTCCGGAAGACTGGGAAACGTTTGCAGAGAATACTGTGATGCGTAGAGCATAAGCCCTCACGCTCCGCATAACAGTAGGGCTTAGAGCAACACCCTCACGCTCAGCCCAATTAAGACCTCGCAAGCTGCCCTCGCTTGCGGGGTCTTTTCGTGGTTGACACTCTCCACAAGAGACGCTATAAATATTATATAGAAGCAAACAAAGAGGAACACACAATGAACTACGTTGAAACAGTTAAAGCATTTGCAAATGCCAATTACGAAGTTAATGGTTGGGACATTGTAGTAGAGTGCTACGCAGACGATGAAATCGAAATGGTGACACGTAAAGCTAAATCAGATATCGAAGCTGTGTCATTAATGCAAGAGTGGGTTAAGCCACAGATGATACAGCGTGATGAAATATGCGCTCAAATTGAATGGTAAACAAAGGTTGACAGTAGCGCAGAGATGCGCTACTTCTATTACATAGGTTAACAAAGAGGGATCATGTTATGAAGTTTGTAGAGAAACTAGATGCAGCCAGAGCAACTGTTACAGCGTTTGAAAAGGCTGTTGAAGCTGAGTACGGTGATAACGCCCAAGCATACTGTGCCGGCTTCCTAGGATCCATGTTGGTGCAGGCAATGGCAGATATGGATGATGATAGATTCGACATAGAAGTTAGCAAGATGGAGAGTGTAAAAGAAAGTTGGAAAGTTAGATTAAGGGCTTGACATTGGTCCCTAACTATCGTAAACATTATATATAGAAACATTGTAAGAGGGATACACACAATGACAATGCTAGTAACAGGTTACACAAGTAAGAAGGAACTTAAGGCAAGCGTAGGTAAGACACTTGCTTATCAAGAGACTTCAATGTTTGGCGCAGAGTACAAGAGCACAGGTAGCTTTGTAGTTGCACATCGGCCCTACGTAACAGGTCTTAAGGGACGTGAGTTTTTTGCAAAGGTCACAATGGCAAATGATTTAATTGCTCGTGTAGAGTAATTAGGTATTGACACTAGCATCGCAAGGTGCTAGTGTATTTTTATAAGCTAACAGAGGGAAGCACAAAATGGCAACAGTTAATGAAGCAATAGAAGCAATCCAAGATATGAACAACGATCAACTTGAGCGTGTAATCGAACAGGTGAAGTTGCAGAGGACTTACTTGGCTCGTAACGCAACCCGCACTATGCGAGTAGGTGATGCTGTACAATTTGAAGGCCGCAGAGGCATTATAGTAAAAGGTAAGATTACTAAGATGAACATCAAGACTTGCAAAGTAGATGCAGGACACCAAGGTGTTTGGAAGGTTACAGCAAGTATGTTGAAAGCACAGACTTACCCATAAAGAGGTTGACGGTAGCGCCGAAAGGCGCTACTACTATTATATAGAAACATTGTAAGAGGGATACACAATGAGAAGCTACAAAATATTCGGAATCAAAGACGGTGGCGCAGAAGAATGGGTCACCACAGTCAGCAATGCTGCGGACGGCAAGCAGGCACACCAGGCGATGAAGAAGCAAGGATACTTTGATTACATCCGCTGCCGTGATGTGCTTGGCGGGTTGCGCTTTGAGTACAACCTAGCAACTGGCAGAAAAACTGCATAAAGAGGTTGACGGTAGCGCCGAAAGGCGCTACTACTATTATATAGAAACATTGTAAGAGGGATACACACAATGGCATATGTAAGCAAAGCAGACAAAGCAAGACTAGCGCCGGCAATTAAGGCAGTACTCAAGAAGTACAATATGAAAGGCAGCATCAGTGTAAACAACCACAGCACTCTGCGTGTCAAAGTCACAAGCGGCAGCATTGACTTTAGCGATAACTTTACACACGGTGATGGTTACATTGATGTGAACGTGTATTGGATTGACTCACACTATGCAGGCATCCACAAAGACTTCTTAAACGAATTGCTAGACGCTATGAAGGGTGTTGATTACTTCAACAACGATGATGCAATGACAGACTACTTTAGCCGTAGCCATTACACTGATATCAACATAGGCACATGGAACAAGCCTTACGTGTACACAGGCTGCAACATTGATCCAGCATTACGTGCAGACCCAACAAAGGCAGCATACATAATTGCAGCCTAAGAGACTTGACAGTAGCGCAGAGATGCGCTACTACTATTATATAGATAAACAAAGAGGGCTAGACAATGATTAAAGTAGGTGACTTGGTAGACAGCAAATTTGGTAAAGCAACTGTAATTAACATCGAGCTTTGCGAAGAGCGTGGTGACAAGTATGGAGAGACTGTACACGAAGTAGAAGAGTACATGAAGGATTATTGTGTGTTCGATCTCGACAACGGACACTGGCAGCGCGGTGGAGATATCAGCATAGACTTTATATAAGGGATTGACAGTAGCGCCGAAAGGCGCTACTACTATTATATAGAAACAGGAGACACACAATGACAACTTTGAATGTACACTTTGTTAATAGAGGCTACGGCACAGACGATGGCTTAAAGAAAGTTGAACTACTAGGCCAGAGCATATGTATGCATACAGGCAAGCCAGTAGCAGAGATTAGTAGCCCATATGGCAACGGTGGTACATTGGTTGCAGAGTATGATGGCAAAGAATGGTTGTGTGATTTAGATTAAATAGGCTATTGACACTAGCAGGGAAACTTGCTAGTGTAAGGGTACAAGTTAAACATTGCTAGAGGGATACAGCAAATGGAAAACACTTACTGGAGCGGCACAGGAACTTACCAAGCAGACTACACACGTTTGGTAGAACTGATGCCCGGCAGCGGCAACGCAGACACACTAGCAGGCGAGCTAGTACGTGCTTGCACTAGACTGGCGTACGATTTGTACAACAACGGCATGGGCAACAACACTAGCGGAGCAGTCAACATGCTTCGTAGCAAAGGCGCAATTGATGCAGCTACACACGCAACGATTTATCCACTTACTAGAGGCGCAATATACAACGGCGGCTACAACGGTGACAGCTTTCAACTTGCAGTAGAATCAGCAATAGATCAAACTATCGAATTCATACTTGCAGGTAGTGCAACTACTACACCCAACACAGAAGACATGTTCACATACGAAGATGAAGAACAAAGGTTTTGTGAGGACTGCGGTTGCGAGCAAGACTATCATAGCAATATGATATGCGAAGATTGTGAACTAGAGTTATACGCAGAAGAGGAGGACTACTAATGGAACTAGTACAACGCATCGCAGACAGTGTAGCAGGAGTACTAGACAGTACTACATCAGATCGCTACACACAGATCTTTGCAATCAAGGCAGAACTTAAAGCACAGGATCTCGAACTGTACGCCACAGACAGAGAAACTATTGATGCGGTACTAGATATTCTTTTTGATGAATATGCCTTCAACTATGTTGACAACAGCTGAACTATCAGTTACTACTAGTATATAGAAACAGGAGCAACACAAATGTTTACTACTAAAGATACAAACACTGCAAAAGTTAAATGGTTTGCAATCCAAGACATCAATGCTAGAGCGGCTGCTGCATATGCTGCAAACACTGCATTCTTTGATAGCTGGCATCACCAGCAGAGGGTTAGTGCTGTAGATGCTATCCTTACAGACATGGTGAAGTATTGCAGCGCCAAGTATGAGACTGCTAGAGGCGCAACCCGCAACAGAGCTGCACACACAGAGGTGAAGCTACAAAACACTGTACTACATCAGGATCATACCAAGCGCAAAGCCGCTGCACTAGCAGCATTAACTGACATGGGCTTGGACTTGGTATACAAGCCCACTACAAATAGTTTCAGCGTACACGTAATATAGAGTTGACAGTTGCAGTACACCAAGCTAGTACTAGTGTACTGCAACACAACAAAGGAAACGCTAAAATGAAAAACGCAGCATACATTGTAGTAGAGCCAGGATTAACTTACTTAGTAGAAGGGCAAAAATTGACTGCTAAACAATACTCAATAGAAGCAATGTATTTTGGGGAGGATGCTTTTACAGTACGCAAACTCTAGTACAAACACTTGACACTAGCGCGGGTATGCGCTAGTGTACTACTACAACAACATTGTATGAGGGACAT
>TARA_R110002074_G_scaffold393612_1_pt1 | contig 11332 bp, 16 predicted proteins | sample TARA_R110002074 | Tara Oceans TARA_R110002074 (sample SAMEA4397215) | marine metagenome | biome: Polar Biome; feature: [MIX] marine epipelagic wind mixed layer (ENVO:01000061); material: water (ENVO:00002006), including particulate matter (ENVO:01000060) such as... | depth 10-100 m
TTTTTTTATGTGTCCTTGTTGTAGAATGTTAATGAACCGTTTTCACCATCTTCGCTTATTTCAATTTGAACGTCTCTGCTAGGATACCGTTCGTTAATTATTAAGTATAACGCATCGCTAATCATTTCGCAACTTTTAAAATCAAGTTCTAGTGTATTATCTGAATAGAGTTTTTCAAGCCAACGTTTAAATTGGATAAACTCAATATCGCGATCGTCATGGAATACTTCAATCCATACCTTAAAGTGAAAAATGTGTCGATGAACATAACCTAAAAAACTAACGTCATATTCATCACCAGTCGCTAAACGTGGATCGTCTAACGCTGCTGGGTATTTATGCAGGCCTTCTTTCCTAAATGTAACCCAGATCATTTTACTTGCTTTGTTAACACGTTCTTCCAGAGCTTTTTCACGCATATTGCGTAAGATAAACTCATCATGACTTTCTCTTTTTTGTACCATAACTGTATCCTTTAGTGTACTGTAGTTGAGTCGACTGCGATATCATCTAGATTATATGCTGGAACATCTTTAGCTGTATCTGTAATAGCTTCTACCATTAGCAAAAAATCTTCCTCAGATAAGCAAGTTCTGTATAAACGCATCGCTTGTGCTAGTAGTACACTGGCCAAGTTTAATGGTTTTTCACCGTTGTTCATTAACTTAACAGATATTGCAAACACTCTCTGATATAAGTCATCAATCTCTTCTGGACTAAGATCAATAATATCATCTAATTCGTCCATCATTTCTAGTTCTCCCAAACTCGGGCGTAATAACCCTTTCCTGTGGTGTCTCCACCATCGTTATCTAATTCTTCACCGTTATATGATAATAGATCTAACATTGTTCCATCTGGAGTGTCTGTTAGACAAAACTCTAGCTTAGAAAGATCTATTGGCTCGTTTGTTACAAGTTCGTATTGACCAAAGTTACCTTTTTCAGCACTTGAACCGGAAAACACATATTCAGCATTTTCAGCACATTCTTCTTCATCTACGTGTGTAATAATTGCATCTTGTTCTTCTTCAAAATCATCCCAGGACTGGCCTATTATCTGATTGCCATCTTCGTCCTCTATATCAATATACGCTCCACCAGCATCTGCACCCCAGTGGTGTAGCAAATCATTAAGCTCATTCCAGTGACCAAGGAACCTTTTGTCAGCATCGTCAAAGACAGGATTTTCATCAGTGTCATCCCAGGGATCATCAAACGCATGAGCAATAATGTCTTCTTCTTCTAAATCTTTCCAAAAGTCATATTGCTCTTTAGTTAATGTGCCATGGACCTGTTCTGATCCATATCCAGATATTGATATACTGTATTTCATATTATTACTCCATAAAATTAAATGATTGTTGACGCTCTAAGAATGTAATTTCATCTTTTACTGATAGCTTTTTCTTTTTAAGATCATGAATCTTAAACTCAATGTCAGCTTCGGTGCTTATAATTTTTTCTAATTCAGTAACAGCGTTGTCTAGCCTCTGGTGCTGGTCGTGTAAATTAGCTATTCTTCTATTAGTACTATCAGTTTTCATTATATAGCTCCTATTATAATTTTACTTTAGAATTTACTACTGTTTGAGCACCCATGTCTAGTTTGTGGGCACACATATTACAACAACTCTGCGGTCCTTTTTGTTCGTTAAACCATTCGTCTATTATAACATCCTGACTGTATAAATTCAACCTTTTGTAGTTATTAAACCAGTCTTTCCACGTATTTTTTTCGTTAAGACCTAAACTGTCGCCATTTATAAGCAATCCTGCCACTGCTGGGCACTTGTATAAGTTACCTTCAAACATATTAACAAACGTTCTGCATCCACAAACATTCCAACTAGAATGAAAATCATTGCTAAAATAGTTGTAATTAGGCTTACTTTCTTCTGCTGTATTTTTATAAAAACTCCACCATACAGTTTCATTAAAACTTTCTGTAAGTTGTATGTGGCATTCGTCTGAGTTTATCCAACCTCGCTGTTCTCCGTACCCATTTTGTACTGGGCCGTTTTCGTTTGTCCAGGGCTGAAACTTACCTGTTGCTAGTGCCTGATTAATAAAATTCCATACTTTAGATCCGTACTCAGGCATGTGCTGACTTATATTAAAACTAACATTGTAGGTATCTATCCAGGATAGATGTTCTTCTGAAAGTCGTAATCCATTAGTTTGTATCACTAGATTGCTGTCCGGCCAATATTGCCTGCAACCATCTAACCACATTTCTAAGTCAGGATTAAGCAAGGGCTCACCGCCAAACATATTAATATATGCTGGTTGTATCTTTGAACTCCAAAACTCTAAGTAATCATTATTGTATCTAGTTACACCTTTTACAAGTTTACTATCACTGAATGTTTGGCATCCAGCACAACTTAGGTTACAAGTTTGCACAATAAACATGTCTAGATTGGGGATGTCTATCATAGTTCTTTAGTAAGCTCTATGTCAGGTTGGATAAATTTTTTTACTTCGTCATTATTCTTACATGAATTGTAAGATAAATCAATTAAATGTTTGGTAAAATTACTAACTTTATATGTTGTATCAGGAATAGGAATGTCGGACAACTGCTGAAAGTATTGTGCCATATTGTCAATACTAACTAAAGTTACATAAGAAAATATTGATAACCAATCACTTTGTAACCTGATGTGCTGATCTTCTGTCCAGTTGTTTAGCCAATCTTCTTTAAGTATACTCTCTATCATCTCAGTAAGTGCACCGTCACTTAAACGTTCGACTGCACTTTCCATGACAAAGTACTCATGCGGCTTGTTAAAGGCGTTGTTGCCAGTCCACATTTTTATCATTTTTTCTGTAAATCCGTGTGCGAATCTGGGAAGTGGATCTCGTACTACACTAAATGTTGGAAGACTGCTATTAATATTGTCTTCTTCAGTTTCTGTCCAACCAATAGTCCTGCACCATTGTTCAAGACTATTACTAGCACAACATCGTAGTATTGCTATATTAAATGTGCCGCCGTTAAATACCAGCATTAACAAACTCGCTTATAAAAGAGTTGTAATAATCTAAGTTCCCTTGATGACTAAGATGAAATTTATCATCGTCTAACATTCCGTTATCATGTGCCCACTTATTCATAGGCGGGCTTTGAAATAAGGAATTATCTAAATCTTGTAATGTTAAGTACAAAGACCGTGCGCCACTGTCTTGTACTATTTTTTTAACCTGGTTAATCCATGCCAGGGTTTCCATCCTTTGGCCGTGCTCGCTGTAATACTCACGCATTAGTGGAGCCAAATATCTTTTACCTACCGGATTATTATTCCACGCACCACGTGGTCCTGCTGTACACCATGCTATACAATTTTTAAGTTCCCGTTGTCTAATACTGGGAACGTCTTGTAGTGTTTGGTTGAACGCACTATTCTTGTCTAATACGAGATCAATGCGTTCAACCTCACTAAATTGAACTATAATACTATCTTTACTACTTAATGGTATCTGGTCTACACAAGCATATATGTATTTGTTACCAGCACCTGGCTCGCTGTAATTTATATGATCGTACTTTACAAACTTAGGCCAGTAGTAATCGGCACTATAACTACATCCAACTATGTATAGCATAAATTGCTACTTTACTTCTTTTCTCCGAGAGCACCATTAATGTACTTCAGTAGAACACCATATGCTGGAAGGAATACAATTAGTCCGACTGCAATTTTTAACAAGGTTTGTGATCCTGCGATCGCAACCCAGTTAGCCGCCATATACTCGTCTGCTGAGTTATTAAATGCAACAGCAAAGAATGTATATGTGTCAATGACGTTTGCAACAACAGTTGACAATGCAGGTGCTAACCACCACGCATTCATACGCTCACGAATGTATTGGAATACATATACATCAAGCAATGTGCCTACTGCATATGCTGTGGCACTAGCAAAACCAATACGCAATGCTACACTTTCTGGAGCACCTTCTGCAAGTACAACAGCAATACTGCCAATAATTGCTAACGGATATGCCGCCGCAATCGTTGCTCTAGCAATTTGTTTTCCTAACATCCTAACAGTTAAGTCAGTTGCTAATACTACTAGCGGGAATGTAAATGCCGCCCATGTTAGTTTAACACCAAAAATTTCTACCGGAATAGAAACTAAAGCATTAGAGATTACAATGACTACCACATGCAATAGTGCAAGTTTCACCATCATTTTTTTATCGATATTCTTAAACATATATTTTCCTATTTTGTTTGTGCAGGCAACAAATAATCATAAACTGCTAATCCGCTGTCTACCGTAATTTGCGTTACGCCGTCATCACTGATCTTGTAAGTGCTATCACCACTAAGGCTTAAAATCTTACTTACTTGATCCACTGGCCATGCCCATGCCTTGGATAATGATCCGCCAACATCATGCTGGAATACAAACTCACCAGCGTGTGTACTTGCATCACCAAACGCAAACTTAAGATCTTTGCCTTCCGACTTAGCAATAAAAACACCTTGTTCGCTGTTAGCTGATACCATCATCTTTAAACGTGCGATACTGGCCACAGTAGGCACAAAGTCAACACCCCATTTAACTGAACGCATTTGTACAGTTTTAAGTTGATCATTAACAATGTCACTACTCATGAAACGGTAATCGTTTTGGAAGTCTCCAGATTTGTTTTCGAAGTGTAGTCCAACTGGCACAGTTTCGCCATTGCGATCCTGTAAATTGATGCTAACTACAGCATCTTCTGCGTACTCTGGGATACGCAAAATCACACCTAGTTTATCCAAGTTAGGCATACCAAACGTGCCCATAAATTCAGCTACAGGGTTGTGGAACTTTCCTTTGAGAATAACACTTCTGTCTTCTGCAAGTCCTTCAATACTAGTAGTAGTATCATCTCCTGTAACTTTAACTAAGTCAATAAACCCTAGATTGTGCGTATGTTGCACAATATCAAGTAAAAAATCTTTCATAAAATAGTCCTTTTTGTATAAGTGTTATGTGTAATTTTACAAGGTAAAATTAGGTTAGTCAATAACTTTTATTGGCTGGATATGTGTTTTTCTATACTAGAAATCATAAACTGGTACTTAGGATCAAGGTTAGCTTTAACATTTAATAGCCAACCCACGTTGTTTCCGTTTCCGTAACAGCTTTTTACGTACTCTTGTAAGTCAACTGGCCACTTGACATGGGGAATAAATTTTGGAATAAACTCTACTTCTGGCCCAGCCAGCTTTTGGCTAGTCAACGTGCCTGGCTTTTGCAACATCATAAAACTCCAAACGCCGTCATTTACAGCCCCAGTTTCTAAAATATCAAAGCCCAATCCAAACATAACGTTGGATATCAAACTTCTTGTGCCCAAACATCTAAAATTGTTATCCATTAGCTCTAGGCTGTATCGTTGTTCACAATCATTGTATGAAATTAAGAACTTACCGCCTGGTCGTAGCTTATCAAACACTAGTCTAGCGATATCTTTGATAGGATCCAGCGGCATATATTCAAATTGGTTAACACTAGTAGCAAATCCCACACAATTATCAGGAATCTCGCTGAGATTTCTATACAGTCGTAACCTTTTTTCAGCGTAGAACTCGTTAAAATGGCTCTTTACAGCCTGTGTAGTAAGATCGCTTTGTGATATACAATACTGCGGCTCAGCAGCATTCATTAGTATACTGAATCTACCATCGCCTGGATTTACTTCTAAACTAGGATACTGCCAAAATGTATTTGCCTGTATATGTCCTTCAACAACTTCACAAAACTCTGCAGACAAATATTGCTGTCTTTCCACAGTTTCAAACCCAGCAGTAGGATTATTTTCATATGCTTCATAATCCCTTTGTAATATCCGACTTTCTAAACGTCTTACATTAGCTGATAAGTTATCGTTTAGTCTCTTTGCTGATTCTGTATATTCTGAATATGCATTTTGTAGAGCATTAAGTTTTGCAATAACATCATCATGATATTCTTTATTTTTCCACTTTATACTTTGATCCTGGACTAGTTGCTTTTTGCTTTCTAACTCAAGGTCAACAGAAAGTTTTTGTAATTGTCTTTGGTGTTGATCCAGTAAACTGTGTTTTTGATGAAGCCTGCTCATGCTATTATTTATATATGTATATTACTCAAATGAGAATAACGTATCAAAAGTATTGTTGGTTTGTGTTTTTTCCTTGATGTTCCAATTTAGATCGCCTAGTAAGTTATCAATCTTTTGATCTACAATAGCTTCTAACATAGCTTCGTTGTTAAATGGCAAATCCTTAAACCACTGTGGCAGTGTTGTTTCGTCCGTAGGATATCCTACACTTGTATAACCCAGTGGATTATCTTTAAGTTTACACACAATGGTTTTCATTCCATCCACAATCTGTTGACTGTAGTTGTCCCCATTAAGTTTGCGTAGGTAATTCCAGTTCATAGCCGCTCTAACGTGTCCTGGCATATTAGTCTTGCCTTCACTGTTATGTTTAGCTGTAAATTTAGTTAAGTTATTAACACGTTTAGGAGTGCCTTTTTCCCAGCCCGGACGATCCGTAAACTCATACTTAAACTCTTTAATGCGTTCAATAATAGTCTCTGGATCTTTGTCTGTTAGTACGTCAAGTAACAGTTCACCCAGGAAGTCCTGCATAAATGCTGGCGTATCACTACGCTTAAGATCTAGTCCCATTGCTTTAACTTTGCCAGGTTTGCCTTCCGTGTCACTACGATAACCTTCAGTATCAATAACAAGTGCTGCATAACGTTTCTTAGTAATAAACAGTCCTTTGGTTGCTACAATCTCTCTAGCACCTGCCATAATACTGCCCAAGTTACGTGGACAATGAAATGCTTTCTCCATGTACCCAGGAAACGTTTCGTTTACTGCTTCTCCAAGTTGATCATACAATGCAATACACTCTTCCTTGCCCCATGTCATCTGACCTTTTTCAACTTGTTCCTTTATTACAGGCCATGCACTAAAGTAAACTGAGTCAGTGTCTCCATATATAACACAATCTCCCACGTGATCATATTCATCAGTGAGCAGTTTGTTTACTTGTGCGCTCATGTGTTTTGCAATACAGCGTCCTGTAAGTGTAGTACTCTGTCCAATACGATGATCATGGAATCTACAATATGGATTAAGGATTGCACCATACAAACTATTCAAGTTAATCTTTTTAACTAACTGTCGCTTATCCCAAAATTCACGCTCACTGCCTTCTGCTTTTCGCATCTTTGCTTGAATTTCTTGACGTTCTGCATACCAACGCTCCAACAGCCCAGGTATAATCCCCTGTTTTTCATGTGTTAGTATTGTGCCGTTTGCACTTAATATCCAGGGATTGTTGCTGTCAAAAACTAGCCTCCACACATCCGCGGCACTCAGTGTATCATTATCGCCAGCTTCCCAGTCGATAGTAATTTCAGTGCCTGCTTCCATGTTCATAACTGCTTGATATTCTTTACTACCAAACTCGCCTTCCCAGGCATCTGCCCAACTTTTCTTATCTGACAGTTTTTCCTTGATAGCATGATCAGTAATTATTGGTCTAAGCTGACCAATTATTGTTTCTGGTGCCATGTTAAGAGATCTAATTACACTGGGATACAGACTGTTTAAGTCAATACTACCAATCCAATCATGCAACCCTTTTTTAGGATATGCCACATATGCACCAGCGGCTTTATTGTGTTCATCATCGCTCTTCTGTTTGTTAGGAACAACTAGTCCTTGCTCATGAGCGTGGTTAATAATAGCCTGTTCTGTAAGTGCAACCGCACCCATTGTTGTTGGCAATAGCACTGTGTTTTCATGGGCTAGCACATTAGCTAGATCAATAAACTTGAGCTTGTCGTCTAACTTCTTAAGTAGCAATGTATCTTGTCTGTTGTAGTCAATAAATGTATAAAAGTCTTGGTTGTACAATTGATCCAAGGTTCCTTCATACGCAACTTTGCGCTCGCCAAGTTCGTATTCACCAATAGCATCCAAACTATAACTATGCATTTCATGATACGTATACTTGCGGTACAACTGCATGTAGTCTAAGTGTTGTCTGCCAATTAAATCATATGTATTTTGCTCTGACCCAAAACGTTCAAACGTGCGCTTTTTAGGATGCTGGCCCCATAAACAAAACTTGCGTGTATCGTCTTTGCTTAGTACTCTAGTAATACGGTTTACAGTATAAGGAATATCATAACCTTCACTGTTCCAACCACTTAGGATATCTGCATCATCAATCAACTCTAGGAATGTTTTTAGTAGCTCTGCTTCAGTCTTAAACAAGAATGTATTGTCAAAGTCTGTTATACTTTCTTTAGCAGATTCCATGCTCATGCTTTTGGGAGGTATTGCTAGTGTTACAAGTTGTCCAGTCCAGTCCATTTGAACTGTAATAGCTGTAATCATGTTAAAGGGATCGTCCGGACTACTGTATCCACGCAGGGGATCAAAGTCTACCTCAATATCAAAAAACGCTGTTTGCAACTTAGGAGAATCTACACCCAGATAGTTTTCTTCTAAACAACGAAATACTGGATTAATATCACTTTCCCAGATGCCACTCCCGCCGTGGATCCTTACTTCCTTGTGGAACTCTTTTCCGTTGCGTGTACTAAATCTGCTTACAGGATTTCCGTAGATTGTTTTGTGTTTGCCACGATTATCGTTGTAATAAAACGTATAGTTTGCTGGAAACTCTCTGTATTCTCGCTTACCATTTATACGTTCTACTGCATGAATACGATCATGATCTCTGTCAAAGTATGCGTCTACGTAACTCATTCAAATACTAATCCCACTATATACACTATTGTAAGTCCTGTATTAAGAATAATCAAGCTATTTTCTCGCCACAAGTATCCCACAGCCGCCCATATTCCATTGCTAACTAAAAACATCCACAGATACAGTGGGTAGATGTTAAAGGCTGCGGCAACGGCACTTGCAAGTATCATTGCAGTGCCGAACCAGGCTAGGACTTGATAAGGTTTGCGCTCTGTCAATTAAGTTTACCAACAGTAGCTAGAATGTTTTCCAATTCAGCAAGATCTTCGCTATGCTTGGCGAAGTCTGCTTTGTACGCGGTTTTAACAGCTTTTTTAAGTACTGTTGGTTTAATCTGCATTTCTTCCGCGATGGCTTTTACTGTATCAGTAAGACCTTCATTAAGATCGTCAACTTCCTGTAATACAGTTAGGCCTTCGTTGATTAGTTGTGTTAGTTTAGCTTTTTCTTCGGGATTAAAAACTCTATCGCCGTCGCTCATGTAATACTCCTTTACTATTATGTCTTATTATATAGCTTGTTGGTATTAATGTCAACCTTTGGGATAGACTTCCTGGTAAGGGAATTCGTAAATTTTCAGTATATGAGATTCAGTGTCATCAAGCAAATCTTTATTTTTCTTCTTAATTTCAAACTTGCCTTTAAGAGACTTTCCTTTAAGTTTAGATTTCCTAGCGTTCCTTAAACTTTCTTTCATGCTTTTAACATATGGAAATCTAAATAATCGTTGTCTGTCAGTCTGTCTAATCCACAGGGTAACCATTTTATTGCCGTTGTACTTGGCTACAGTATGATACACATATACAAATTCACCGTCTGGAACATCGTATACTGGCGTACCCAGAAACTCTTTATTAGTGGTAAAACTAGCATATATGGCAAAAAATACCAGGGGAACTACTAAGTATCGTTTCCAGTTTGTTTGTATAACTAAAGGGGCTAGAGCAATAACTCCTGCTACCACCCATATTACTATTAGTATAGTTGTGTTTAAATTAATGTCAATCATCGACCACTCGCCGAGCCAGGTTCATAATCATGCATTGTAGAATCTGAAGAAGAGTTAATAATATTTTCTTCGTTATTAACAATAAGTTCACCTGTTTCAGTTACAGTAGTAGTTCCATCATCACTGACTTCAAATGCAAAAACGTGTTTTTCATCACCGCGGCCAGTTAAAGTTAACTTTTTTGTCTGTAGTACTTTGTAAGGATTAACTTGAATTAATTCGATAGAAACGTCTTCAGATTCACTTCTTTCCATAAAAACTCCACTGAGTGCATATAGATGTACGCTTGCTGTATATATCCTGGGGTCTTTACCACGTATACTTACAACTTCACGGTTCTCGTATATTCTAATAGTTTTACCAGTATTTTGATCAATAACAGTATCATTACGCTGACCTAGATCATCTCTGTCTAAGTGCATTAATCCTTTGTCCTGTGATCTAAAACTTACAATATGCTGTTTATCATCCATTACCCATAAATCAACATCATTAGCACTCTTTTCTTGCCAACTTAGGATAACAAAGTACTCAGCTGTTGCATCTATATCTTTTTTCTTAGCAACCGGATTAATTAGTAAGAACGCTAAGAAAAACATTAACGTAACTCCTACTAGAAGGTTAAAAAGTAAATCTATAAAACCAAAGCTAGATTTATACCTAATTAGATGAGGTGACGCCATCGTCTTCCCAGCAGTTTTCTAATATAACCATTTGTACTTTAGTTAATACACTGCAAATTAGTCCAACTAACGTAGTACTTAAGGCTGTACTCATGCCAACAGCCATTTCACTGATAGCTTCTTGCACACTGGCTACACTCTTAACATCTAGTCCTATAAAGGCATGGTTAAGCATTAGTAAGAAACCTGCAACTGTTCCAATCATTCCCATTGTAATCATTGCTTCACTTGAAAACCATGCATAGTTAGCTAGACGTCTTGTTTCCACAACCTGTGTATGCTTGCTCATATATCCAATTAGTATTTGAGTACCTATAAAAATAGCTAGAATTAGCATACTAATTTTTGTAATATCTGCTTTGTACAGGGCATGCATCCAGCCAAGTTCAAAAAACACAACTATTGCGAAAATACTGCACACGAACTGAACCCACCATTTCAGAAATGGTCTATTTAAACCTAGCATTATAATTGCCCTCTTTATACTTCAGCTAGAAATTTTTGGAACGCTTGATCCACTTCGGATCGTGGTGCGTATGAACTTACTGGAAGTTTTTCTAGCTCTACAAAAAATTGCTGAGGGTAAAACTTTCCGTTGTGCTCAAATCCACCATCTTTTGTTTTACGATATACGGAGTAGTCGTTCTTGCGTGAGTCATCATCGTCATGCACTGTGTTTCCAAGTGCATATACGACACCGTCTTTTTTTACAGTGTCTTCGAGATCAAAGTCGCGATTAGCTACTAATTCCATACTGGAATTTTCAAGCATATTGATAGTTTTACGTATATCTTGTGCATTCATAACACTTATATTTATTAAACTATTTCAGGAGGATGATTGTTTTGGTTGTATAT
>TARA_R110002074_G_scaffold98288_2_pt1 | contig 11314 bp, 7 predicted proteins | sample TARA_R110002074 | Tara Oceans TARA_R110002074 (sample SAMEA4397215) | marine metagenome | biome: Polar Biome; feature: [MIX] marine epipelagic wind mixed layer (ENVO:01000061); material: water (ENVO:00002006), including particulate matter (ENVO:01000060) such as... | depth 10-100 m
GCGATCGGCAGGTCCGTCTTGGCGGCATTTTTCTGGTGACCGTTCTTCAAGTTGCCATGCTGGTCCCATACCTGGCCGCTGCTGACGGTGATGAATCGAACGCCGGATTCTGCCAACCGACGCGCCATCAAACAACTGCGTCCAAACGAGTCGGTCGTCTTCTCACCGATCCCGTACAGTTTTTTGGTCGCTTCGGTTTCCTCCGACAAATCCATTACCTCCGGCGCGGTGCCTCGCATCCGATTGGCCAAGTCCACCGCCTCGATCGCACCATCGGTTGCTCGGTCTCGCCCTGCGGATTGCACATGGCCTCGATTGATCTGGTTGACCAAGTCAAACTGGTGTCCCTCAGCGGCATCCAAGTAAGCGATCTTCCCCTCGCCAATCTGACCGTTCTTGCCGACCACGGTTGCTTGATGCTTGGCCGGCAAGAACGCTGCTCCGTAGTTGCGAGGTCCACCATGGGCCGTCGCGGGTGCGATCGCAACGTGAGCCGGCAAATCCGGATGCCCGGCCCCCAATGCATAACTGATCCATGCACCAACACTGGGGCGGACAAAGTTGTCGCTGCCCGTGTTCACCATCCCGACCGCTTGGCCGTGTGATTGGCCGCGAGTGTGCATGGACCGAACAACGCACAGCGAATCCAGATGCTTGTTCATCTCCGGCAATAAATCGGTTGCCCATAACCCAGCCTCACCGTGTTGCGACCATTTCCAGGGGCTGGCCAGCAACGTTGGCTTGGCACTGATTTGAGGCGGCAGCTCAAACGGCAAATCCTTTCCGTTGTCGGCGATCAACCGCGGCTTGTAATCAAACGTGTCGACATGCGACGGTCCGCCATGCATGAACAAGAAGATCACTCGCTTGGCTTTCGTCGGATGATGCTGCACAGGAATCTGCACACCCGAGTCATTGGCCCACACACTCGACGCGGGCATCGCCGACGCGGTGACAGCCAACGCTCCGGTCGTCCAAGTCGATTGGACCAAGCAATCTCGACGGTTCAGTTTCATCAGTTTCGCCTCAATCCAAAAATCGAAATTCGGTGCTCGCAAACATCGCCGCGATCCATTCGCGATAGCGTTCTTCGTCGCTCGACATGGCCTTCGCCACATCGCTTTCCAACCAAGCTTGCAAGATTTGTTCGTCGACCGGTCGAGGGTCACGAGAGAACAACACGGCGCAGGCCCACCGGACACGCTGTGTGTCGTCGGTTGTCTCCTTCATCATTCGCTTCGTCGTTTGCATCGCCCATCGGCGTACTTCGGGGCTGCCGATCAACGTCAACGCTTGCGCCGGCACATTCGTCGTCGGTCGTTTCCCCACCAACAAATCCGGATCCGCCGCGTCCAGGTTCGCCAGCAACGGTGGAACCTCGGATCGAATCAATGGCAAGTAGATTGTTCGCTTCGGATCATCCAACCCAAACTTGGTGGTCGCTTTGGAGTTGGCGTTGTTTTGACTGACCAAGGTCGCATAGCTGTCCATCAAGTTTTCACGACCGCTGGGGTCGAGTGTGCCGGCAGCAACCAACATCGCATCGCGAATCGCTTCCGCGGGAATGCGTCTGCGAACGGCCCGACCTCGCCATCTATTTTCAGGATCAAGTGAGACTCGCGGGTCATCATCCGAAACCATCGATCGTGAATACGCGTCGCTGCAAACGATGTTTCGAATCAAACGCTTCTGACGCCAACCGTTGCGTACAAAGTCGATCGTCAACGCATCCAGCAACTCGGGATGAGTTGGTTTCTCACCCCGAATGCCGAAGTTGTCGACGGTCCGCACCAGTCCTTCGCCCATCAGATGCATCCAGATTCGGTTGACACTGACCCGCGCGGTCAGCGGGTGATCAGGATCGGTCAACCACTGTGCCAACTCCAAGCGACCGCTTCCTTCCAAGGGTTCAAACGCGGTGGTGGATTCGCTGAAGACCTGCGGAATGCCTCTCGGGACGATGTCGCCCAGATTGCTGACCTCACCCCGAATATGAATCGGGCAATCCTCCTGCTCATCGCTCGGTAAATCGGCCAGCGCCATCGCGGTCGGAACGGGGGGCGGAGCATTGGCGACCAAATCGGCTCGTTGTGACTTCAGTTGCTTGAGTGTCTGAGTCAACGTGGTTCGCATCGCGATGTTTTGTTCGATCTCCGCGTCTGATTCACCCGGGTCCTTTTCGCCATCGACCTGAACCCACTGCACGGCATCGGCGATCACATAACCATCCGTCCCACGGTTCGAAAGCGTGACCTGCGACTGAGTTTCCGCCTCGCACTCAAAATCCTTCAGCACGCTGTACGTGCCCGTCGTCGGAGGAACCGTCTGATTCAAAACCAGATCGTGAGTCTCGTCGTTCAACTGCACCGTGACAGGCAGATTCGACGCCCGATTGCCGCTGGAGTTGTAGTGAACCCGAAGCTCATACCGTCCGGCATTGGGCAAGACTGCTGCAAACCGGATCGACGCCTCGCCTTTGTTTCGATTTTCGTCGTGCACATAACCTTTGCCAACAAACCCAGATTTGTACGTCGATTCAACCCAGTGACCTTCGCGAACCGCATCAACATCATCGATCGTGATGCCTTCGAGTTCTGTCTTCTCTGCCAGAACCTTCAGTTCCGACTCGACTGCTTTGATCTCTTGATCGAGGTCTTGCAGCGATTTTTCGTGAGCGTGAATGGACTCCTTGTGCTTCATTGAAATCGGAAGCGGAGTTTTCTTCCAAGTGCTGACGTATTGCTGCGACTCACCATGCAGTGTTCGCGTGCTGCGAAAGATCCCCGCCATCGCGTAGTAGTCTCGCGTGGTGATGGGATCAAACTTGTGATCGTGACAGCGAGCACAACCAAACGTCATGCCGAGGAAAGCACGTCCGACCGTGTCAAGTTGCTCGTCGACCACATCCATCCGCAACTTGGTCTTGTTGCGTTCACTCAGCATCTTGGTGCCGATCATCAAGAATGTGGTGGCGACCAACTTGTCACGTCGATCTTCATCGGAAGACGCCGGCATCAAATCACCCGCGATCTGTTCGCGAATCATCCGATCGATCGGCATGTCGTCGGCAAACGACCGCACCAAGTAATCGCGATACCGCCAAGCGTCATGATGCGTCGCATTGAAATCGCTGCCGTTGCTGTCGGCGTAGCGAGCCACGTCCATCCAGTGCCTCGCCCAGTGTTCCGCAAACTGCGTGCTGGCCAGATAGCGATCCACCAATCGCCGCCAATGCGAATCGATGGGATCCGCTTGAAATTCCCGAAGCGTTTCAGGATCGGGCGGCAACCCAGTCAGATCAAACGCCAAACGTCGCAGCCGCACGCTCGGGCTTGCGATCGGAGTCGCGGTCAAACCTTCCGCGTCCAAGCGTCGTTGCAGGTAGGCATCAATCGCGGAATCAGAATCAAACGCAACCGGCGACTCGTTCGAGCGAGGAGGCTGAAACGCCCAAAACTGGCGAGCCTGTTCCCAGTCGAATGACTTTGGCTGAGAACTTGTGAGCTGTTCCTCTTCATCCATCAACCTTGGATCAGCCGCACCATCGCGAATCCATTTTTCAAAATCTCGCACCACGTGGTCGGGCAGCTTTCCCGAGGGCGGCATCTCGGAGGACTCATACCGAATCGCCGCCATCAGTTCGCTTGCCGCGGGATCGCCAGGTCGGATGGCCGGCCCACTGTCACCGCCAACTTCCCATCCTTCCTTCACATCCAAACGCAACGAACCGCCGAGGTCATCCGAATCTTTAGCATGGCATTCATAGCAATGTTCGATCAGAACCGGACGAATGCGAGCTTCGAAGAAATCAAAGGATTCTTCGTTCGATTCATCCGCGGGAACCATCGCTGCACAACCGATGGTTAGCCAAACAAAAGCCAGCATCCATCGAGCGGTCGGCCAACGATTAGCGATCGAACAACATCGATCGCCGATTGGTTCGGCGATGACGTTGTCAAACAAGGGCGGGGCGAACGGACTCTTCATTACAGAACCGTCGATCAAAAGGTGGGGGAGAGGCGGGCCCTATAGGGTACACCATTCCCAACAACCGTGTGCCGCGCGAGTCATCGCACCATCAATCCGTTGGAACCAGAGGTCAAAAGTCGACCATTCCGCTGCAAAATCGTTTCAACCGGCACGAGCGGGCGAACCACTGTCGCAGTCGCACAATTTGCAACCGGGGATGGCTCACAAAAGCCCACCTGCTCATTCGTGACCTAGTGTTTGTGTTAGCGACGTTGTGGGCTTCCGATTCGACATTCAAGAAAACGGCAAACCGCGTGTAAACGTGGGACGCAAAGTCATGGATCCATGTTGAAAAACTTGGACTGCCAGACCGCCCTGGATGCTTATCGACATCGCGAGAAGATGTGGTTGTCACATCGAGCGGGGGGGATTTCCTGCTCACACCGAAGGCGCACACCATGCGGAACGAACTTGCCCTTTCAAAGCTACTCCTCGCGAGCCTGCTGGGCTTATGGGTTTCACTCACCCCAAGCGACGTCTCTGCAGACGATCGTAAATCGATCTACTTCATCGAAGAAAACTGGGAACTGACGCTGGGCGATCCCGAGCCTGACATCAATTCGCCACAAGTATCGTTTTTCGTCTTTCCGAACCGAGACGACGAATCTCGCTACTTCGAGTTGCAACTGAACTATGCCGCAGATGCAACCTATTCAAGCGGTGGGTTTCGCGTCACTGCCGCGGTCAACGACAAGGCGGTCGACCACGAACGTGGTGGAGACTTTCAAAACTGGTCAGCGAGCAACGACTGCATCCGATGGACAACCGTCATGGCCGTCAAGAACTCTCGCTATCTTTTTGCGATCAAAAATGGTGAGTCGGCTGATTGGGGAGCCTTTGGAGGCCCTGACTATTTGGTTGAGATGCCACATGAGAGCGGTGATGGCCTGATGAAATATCACCCCGATACAAGCCTCGCGAATGTCGACATCGGATTCGGAGCCAATCGTGTTCGTTCGATTCGATTGAAAAGTATCCGGGTCGTTTTTGAGGATGGCAGTGACCAAGTCATCACAGTCAATCTGACACCGACGTCGATCAATTCGTGATCGAACGATCGGATCAACGTATCGTGCCAATGCACAGTGGACGAATCTTCAGAAGATTATCCGTTCGTCTCCAACCATCGCGTTCTGCCATCATCCAGTTGAAATCAAATGTCATCCAAATCGATCATCCAACTCCGCTATTGCATTCAAGAGCCTGAATCCCGACGCGGCGCCGCGGGAATCTTTGGCCTCATTCTCTGTGTCGCATTGTTCACAGTCCTGGCGGTCGTTTCAGAATTTGCCTACATCAACACCGCAAGAACAGAACTTTCCAGGTCCGCCGATTCTGCTGCACTCGCGGGAGCCTGGGCGTTGTATGACGCTCGCGTCAACGGGGACCACGACGGCGTCAACCAGGTAAAGTCTTCAGCAGACCGAATCAGCTCAGCCAATCACATCGGACAAATCCAGGCTCATGTTGGCTCAGTCGATCACGCGGTCGAGATTGGATCTTACGATCATGCGACTCAAGTCTTTGAGCCAATGAATGATTGGGCGTCGGCCAACGCGGTCCGCGTGAATCTCCATCTGACAAACTCGGCTCATGGCGAACTTCCGTTGCAGCTGGCTGGATTGACTGGACGAAAATCGCAATCTCTTCGTCAAAGCGTGACTGCAGCATTCCAACACAATATCAGCGGGTTCAAGCGTCCACCGAACAATGGAACCAAGATTGACATCTTGCCCATTGCTCTGGATGAGGAAACTTGGCAACTGGTCAGTGACAAACAAACTTCTGACGACTTGATGTACTTCAACGGATCGGTCGTGGAAGGAAGCGACGGCTTCCACGAATGCTCACTCTATCCAACGGGAACCGGTGCTCCTGGTAATCGTGGAACGGTCGACATTGGATCATCCAACAACAGCACCAGCGATCTTCGCCGCCAGATTCTCTATGGAATCTCGCAAGATGATTTTGATGCTTTGGGACGTGAATTGGTCTTTGATGAACACGGCGAACTGTCCTTGAACGGCGACACGGGAATCAGTGCGGGAATCAAAGCCGAACTCAGCTCCATCATCGGTGAGAAAAGGATCATTCCGATCTTCCGCAAGGTGCAAGGCAACGGCAATAACGCCAACTACACCATCGTGCGGTGGGAAGGGGTGAGAATCCTCAGCGTGAAGCTAACCGGCCCGATGAAGAAGAAGCACCTAACGATTCAGCCCACCCCGATGATTGCGAGAGGGTGCGAATTCGACGTCGCAGGCAATGTCCACAGCGAGTTTTTGTACTCTCCTGCAATGTTGGTGGACTGATCTCATGAAACGTTCATTGAAAGGAAGACCTGCCCGCCGGAGACGCGCCGAGTCGAAAGTCTCTCGGGAACGAGGCCCTCGCAAGAAGACGGAATGCACTGCCAGCACATCTCGACGACCGTCTCTGTTGCGTCATGGCGCTGCGGCCGTCGAATTCGCATTCATTGCCCCGTTGATGATTTTCTTGACCTTCGGGCTGATCGAACTTGGAAGACTCAGCATGCTTCGCGACAGCGCGATTCATGCCACCCGCGAGGGCGCTCGAGTTGCAATCAAGCCATCGGCAACGACGAGCGAAATTTCCTCTCGAGTGGAGGAAGAACTTGGTTTGATGGGAATCAGTGGCGGCAGCTCAACCGTCGATTTCACAAGCGACGGTTCCACCGGAGTGGAATTGGTCACAGTCAACGTTTACATCCCAATCGCCGAAAACAGCTGGCTACCAAACACTCTCGCGATGGGACACACCAACATTGAAGGATCCACGACCATGCGGCGTGAGAGCAGCAACTGATTTTCAATTGAAATCCCAGGAGCTCGCTCACACGACTACCGCTTGAATATGAATGTTCGGCGTTGCGTCAACCAACGCCGAACATTCCTTCAAAACCCAAACTTCAATCTTCTGATTTTGCAGCTTCCTCATCCGATGCGTCCGACGGTTCCTCTTCGTCCTTCGCACTCGCTGCAGCTTTCTGTTCTTGCTGGCGACGCTCTTCTTCACGTTGCTTGCGTTCTTCTTCCAAAGCCGCGTTGGCTTTTTCCAAGCTGGCCTTCGCGCTGGTGAGCTGCTGTTGCAATTCACCCGTTTGAGCTTCCATATCCTTCTTCAACGTTGCGACTTCTTGCTGAAGCTTTTTGCGTTGTTGTTGAGAGATCCTCTCAGCTTGCTGGGCTAGCTCCCGAGCGTCGTCAGACTGTTTCTCAGCCTTCTTGGCTCGCTCAGTTTGGGCTGCGACATCGGCTTTCAAGGCAGCAATCTGCTCTTCCAATGAAGCGACCTTCTCATTTGCTTCCGCGATCGCAGCGTCTTTCTCTTCCAACGATTGATTAGCCGCCGCGACTTCAGCTCGCAATGCGACAAGCTCGGTCGTCAACGCGACGTTCAGTTCGCTGGGATTGTCCATTCCGCCCATGTCGTGAGCAGTCATGCCACCGGCGACCGATGAACAGTTCGTCACCGCGGTGGGACACGCGGGAGCGGTCGCGCACTTGGGGGCACAGGTAATTTTGCGAAAACAATCGCCCGCGAAACCGGGTGCGGCGAATGAAAGGGCCAGCGTGAATGCGGCCGTCGAAGTCTTCTTCATCATGGTGTCGATCTTCTAAGGTGGGTCAAAACAGGTGGGATCGGAGAAGGTCGCTGCTATTCGCGGCGTCTCCGATTTCATCCTAGTTACGACCGCCGATCGCGCAGCAAAAAATCCACCAAACCCGGTTCAACGAGGGCATCCCATCAAAACAGCCCGTCTTCGCGAGCCATTTCGACCAATCGTTCCAGTTCCTCGGGATGGCCTTTCGAAACATCGTTTTTCTCCCCCGGATCAGACGACAAATCAAACAGTTTCCAACCATCCTCGCTGACAACTGGCTTGCCATTTCCGCTGCGTCGCTTCTTGGTTCCGCCGGGATAGTTCACCGCTTTCCATTTTTCTGAACGAAGCCCGACCGAGGTCGGGCCTTCGCTGCTGGCCCAGTACAAATAGCGATGCTTGGTTTGCTTCTCAGGTTGATTCAGCAGAGCGGGCAGGTAGGAAATCCCATCGATGTCTGCTGGAGGTTCCGCTCCCGCCAACTCGCACGCGGTCGGCAAGAAATCCCAAAACGCGGAAGGGTGATCGCTGATCGAGTTCGGTTCAATCGTCCCGGGCCATTTCGCGATGAAAGGCACGCGAATGCCACCTTCGTGCATCGAACGCTTGCTGCCTTGAAGCGGACCGCTGCTGTTGAAGAACAAATCGCTGTGGCCACCTTCATGATGCGGCCCATTGTCGGACGTGAAGATCACCAGCGTCTTTTCGGTCAGATTGAGCTCCGCCAACAAAGCCATCATGCGGCCCATGTCTCGATCCATCCGAGTGATCATCGCCGCGAAACCTTTCTCTGGGTTGGGCCATCCTTCATCGGCGTAGATGCCATAGTCCGGCACCTCCATTCCGTCGCCATTCAATCGCCCGCCTTCGTTGTTGGCATGCGGGATCGTCCAATGAACGTGCAACAGAAACGGATCGGACTGATGTTTGCGAATGAAATCAAACGCAGCATCCGTCATCACGTCGTGCGAATAAGTTTCTCGTTTGACCGCAACGCGACCGCGAGCGATCGGATCGGTGCTGATCACGTTGCCGGAATAGAAACTCTGCTTGTAGTTTTTCCACAGGAACGGCGGGTAATAGTTGTGGGCATTGGATTGGTTCATGTAGCCCGTCCAAGCATCAAATCCATTGGCGAGCGGATGGCCTGGGTTCTCGATCTCTTCGGGAACATCCACATTGCCGAGAGCCCATTTGCCGACTCCACCGGTCGCGTACCCAGCTTCCGACAGCAACGAGGCCACAGTCGGCTGATCGCCCGTCAAATTGCGAGCCGCGTTGCCAATCAATCCGGTGCTGCCAACATGCTTGCCCGTCCACAGCGTCAAGCGAGAAGGGCGACACACGGTGTGTCCGGCGTAGTGATCGGTGAATCGAATTCCATCCGCCGCCATTTGATCCAAATGCGGCGTCTGAATTCGAGTTTGGCCGTAACACCCGAGGTCGCCGTATCCAAGGTCATCGGCCATCACATAAATGATATTGGGTCGGAGTGCCTCGCTGCTGACGGACGAATCGGCGTTGTTCGAATCGTCCCCTGAGGCGATTTGGCAACTCACGACGATCCAGCAAAACGCCCCAGCCCAACGCGGGAAAGACCGGAGGAATCGAGACGATGTTTGAGATGGGACCAGCCTCGCGAGGTTCATATTTCGGTTCTAATCTTTGGGCATCAAGTGAGTTCGGCAGGGGTGCCACGATCCTTCTCAGATTAACATGCCGACGCAGACAATGAACAACGACCTAGGAAAACACGCAATGAACGCTCGGCGAATCTCCTGCACCACACTCCTGATGCTCTGTTTCAGCGTCGCGAATTTCGCCCATGGTGCAGACGAGGACACTCCACCACAGCGTCCCAACGTGCTGCTGATCATGGTCGATGACCTTGGGTATTCCGATCTGGGGTGCTACGGCAGCGAGATCGAAACACCTAATTTGGATGGATTGGCAGCCAACGGATTGCGTTTCTCGCAGTTCTACAACACCGCCAAATGCCACTCCTCACGCGTGTCGTTGCTGACCGGACAATACTGCATCGCGGCGGGAGACACCTCGCTGGCCCATGCCGTCACCAGCGCCGAAGTGTTGCAAGCCGATGGCTACTTCACCGCCATGTCGGGAAAGTGGCACCTCGACAAACAGCCCACTGACTTTGGATTCCAACGCTACTTTGGTCACCTCAGCGGCGCCTGCAACTACTTTCGCGGCGACAACACATTCCGTTTGAACGGCGAACCGTGGATCGTTCCAGACAAGGACTTCTACACCACCGTCGCGGATGTTGATTATGCGATGCAGTTCTTGAACGAAGCCGAAGAGACCACCGATCCGTGGTTCCTCTACCTTGCCTTCAATGCGCCGCACGCCCCACTGCAAGCCTTGCCGGAAGACTACGCCAAGTACAAAGGACGCTACGACGAAGGCTGGGACAAAATCCGTGAGCAACGTGTCCAGCGTCAACACGAACTGGGCCTGTTGCCAAAGACATCACAACCGAGCAAGCGACCCGCGCACATCCCTGCTTGGGAGACGTTGACAGAGAAACGCAAGGGGTTTGAAAACAAACGCATGACGGCCTTGGCGGGCATGATCGATCGCGTGGATCAAGAAGTCGGCCGGTTGATCGAACATCTCGATGAAACCGGCGAACTTGACAACACGTTGATCTGGTTCGTTTCCGACAACGGTGCTTGCCCGTACGATCGAGTCAGCCAGAAGATCGAAGCCGAACCCACCCGTGGCGATGTCTCTTGGAGCGATTCCACCGGATGGGCATGGGCTCGCAATTCACCATTCCGGTTGTACAAACAGAATCAAACCGAAGGCGGCATCAGCACGCCGGCCATCGTTCATTGGCCAGCGGGTCTGAAAACCAAGGCAGGCAGCATTGAGCGCAGACCGGCTCACTTGATCGACATCCTGCCGACCATCGCCGATGCGGCCGGCAGCACGATTCCAAGCGAGTTCGCCGATCGTGATCTGCGACCGGTTTCGGGCCAATCGTTGCTGCCGATTTTCGAAGGCGAAACCATCGATCGTGAGCACCCCATTCACTTGCTGTTTTCGTCCGACCGCGGCCTTCGCGACGGCGACTGGAAGATCGTGAGTTTCCGCCAAGGTCCTTGGGAGCTCTACAACATCGCGACAGACCGGACGGAGCAGCACAACCTCGCTCACCAGAATCGTGATCGCCTGACGCAAATGGCCCTGAAGTGGAACGAAATGGCAAAGGAGGTCCTGCACACTCAAACCTTCGATCCCAAGTTCGGAGTTCCGTCAGACAACCCGGTCTCGATGACAGCCACTCACCCTGAGTGGACGGATTTTTCCGTTGATCCCCAAAACAATGTTCGAGGCGGCACCGGCCGCAAGAAGACACCCAAGTCAAAAGCCAACACCTCGAAAAGGGCAAACGGTCCCATCCGAGCCCGCAAGAACACGCAGCTTGAACGACGCGAATCCGAATTGCATCTTACGTTCACTGGTGACGATCCAGGAATCGCGATCGATCGTCTGCCGGAGAACCTGCCACCGGGACCCTATCGATTGGCGTTCGATCTGTTGAGCGAAGCCGAAGGCAACGGCGAAGTGTTCTACACAACCACGCCTGACCAGTCCCTACCCAAGGGCCAACACATCCCGATCGAAATTGAATCC
>TARA_R110002074_G_scaffold93798_13_pt1 | contig 11310 bp, 12 predicted proteins | sample TARA_R110002074 | Tara Oceans TARA_R110002074 (sample SAMEA4397215) | marine metagenome | biome: Polar Biome; feature: [MIX] marine epipelagic wind mixed layer (ENVO:01000061); material: water (ENVO:00002006), including particulate matter (ENVO:01000060) such as... | depth 10-100 m
TGAAACGCCTTATAGGAACAATAAAATGCTAGAAGATTTATCTACTGTTTTAGAAAACAACACGAGTGTCTGTGTGGCTTGCGATATTACTTTAAGCAGTGAGTTTATAAAAACACAATCCGCAAATCAATGGAAAAAAAATAAGGTAGACCTCCATAAGAGACCTACCATTTTTATTATTCATAAATCCTAAGATTCCCGCCTCCGCGAGAATGACAATTTCAAATGAAACCGAGATTAAAAAAATTCGGAGTATCTTTTTCAACTAAATAGCTTTAGCTCGCTTATTTGGTTTTACAAAAGAGGTATCATATCCAGAAAAACGCTTCATATAATAATGAACTGTAGTGCCATAACCATCAGCAAAATTATCTAAACCATAACTTCTTAAATATTTTTTTACACTTCCAGGTCCAGCTAAATGTGCTGCTGCTAATACCCCAGACTCAGTAACAATAATACCGTTAATACGTTTTCCAACGAAATTCTTAATATCACGTCGTAAAATCCATTTGTTACGGGCTGCATTAGCAATAAATGCCTTTTCTTGCAATCTTGGATTCTTTAAAAAACTAGCAGGGTTATTAATCCCAATCATTTTTAAAGTTTCAGTTCCAAATTGATATTTACCTAAATATCCATAAGTATTCACTGAAGAATAATCGCCGCCAGACTCTTTAAAGGCTAAAGCTTCTTTAAAGCCAACAAAAGATTTTCCTAAATAAGGTGAAAACGAGTTATCTTCATCATTATATACTAAAGAATTGTTTACTTCTTGAGCATCAATACTGACTGTGTAATTTAAGACTAAGCCTTCCGTAGAGTACTTACTTAAATCAATCGTTTCATTTGACTGAAACGAAACATACAATAGTGCTAATATTGTAAGCGTCAGGGTCGCGTAACTTGCAATATTTTTTACCATAATTTTAAATTTTTTCAGTACATTTTAACATATAATATACCTTGAAATTTGAGCGTGCAAAATTAAGCTTTTTTTTAATAACATCAAAATTAATCGCTTATGTGCTATTTTTAATTGTAGAATAGATGAAATACAACTCCTTTTTTATTAAATTCAAGGGTGGGAAATGGTATTTTTATCATATTAAAAACATCAAAAACAGACCTTAACAATTTTGAGTTTGTCTTAATTTTAGTCAAATTTAAATCAAAACTCAAAAAGTACTGCCTATATCGCTGATTACTTGTTAACACTGGAGTGTCAATATCTTTTGTTCCTGTTAGCATCCCTTCTGCGCCATAGCCTACAGCTATATTTAACCATTTAGGAATCTTGCTTTCTTTAAAGAATGCATGCAAATTAGCACTAAGCCAATACGTTTGCCCATTATAATCTTTCAAAATTTGCTCTAAATATGTTTCGCCGAGCTTATCTGGACGTTGTTTAGCATATTTTGTTTGATGAAAAGAGTATTTTAAAGCAATTCGTTGCTCTTTCCACAGTAAATCTTGTCCAATATAAAGTCCAGTACCTGTTCCATTAGCCAAAATATCTCCCCATGAAAATCCCCATTCCTCAGAATATCCATCCAATACTTCAACGGCAGTCAAAAATGTAAACCCTAAAGTTGCTCCATACAACAATTGGTCGCGTTCACTAACTCCACTCCAGTTTAATAGTTTTGCACCATGTTTTCCTAATTGGTATGATGTAAATACATGACCCAGTTTATCCATTTGCAACCATTCACTGTTATCATTAATCGTATGGAATTTAGAGCGTTCAAAATCAGCATACCAAAGCTGATTTAAACCCACAAGCGTGATTATTCCTAAAGAAGCTTCTGAAACTAAAATAGCATTTCGCCGTGGTTTATTAAGTGAATCACTTGGTGTCAAAAAAGCATCAAGTTTAGTTTGAGAGAAAGCGGTTAATGGTATTAAAACTAACAGTATAATATGTTTTACTCTAGAAAAACGCACTACTTATTTATCCCTTGAGATGACAAATAACGTTGATATTCTCTGGCATTTACATTATGTTGTGCTAAGGTTTTAGCAAATTTATGATAACCAAAGCGTTTAGCATCGGCAGCAAAATATAAATAGTTGTGTTTCTCATAATTTAAAACAGCTTTAATTGCTGAAATATCTGGCATTGCAATTAACCCTGGTGGCAATCCTCTATATTTATAAGTATTATAAGGAGATTCAATTTCTTTATGAACATTTAATACTCTTTTTATAACGGTATTCTTATACTTTGGCAGTTTGTATGCTGCAAATTTTAAAGTAGGGTCTGCTTGAAGTGGCATACCTATTCGTAATCTATTCATGTAAACGCCGGCAATTCTTGGTTGCTCACTAGCTTGCTTTGATTCTTCATAAACAATGGATGCCAAAGCAATCACTTGGTTTTGAGATAAACCATTATCATGTGCTTTTTCAATTCTTGTATCAGTCCAAAAACGCTTATATTCTCTGAGCATTCTACTTCTAAAAGCTTCCGCTGAAGTATTCCAGAAAAACTCGTAACTATTAGGTAAATACATGCCCAATGCAGTGGCTTCGTTAAATTTATTTTCAACCAAAAAGGCACTATCATGCATAGCTTTTATAAGCGAAATGCTATCTGCTTCAATGTCATTTGAAATGCGTCCTGCTAATTTTTCTAAAGTACTTTGGTTATTAAACGAAACTTTTATTGGTAAATTTTCACTTCGGATAGAATTAATAATATCGTTATTAGTCATGCCCTTTTTAATAGCATACTTTCCCGCTTTTATATTTGTGGTGTATTTTTTCTGTTTTGCTAAATCATCAAACGAATCAATATCATCCAACAACGGCTCTAATTGACTTCTAACATCATCATAACTTGCACTCGACGGAATATATATATAAGCCGTTTCATTATTAAAAGCTGTATTTGGCTTCAACATGGCTTTATAAACAAAATTCGCAAAAAAAGCAGCCACAATAAGACCTATGACTAGAATCGCTAAAAGTATCTTTTTTATGTACATTTAATTATTAATAAGCTGAAATAAATATTCGTTTTTATAAGAACCATTTACGTAGTTCCAATCTTTTTTAAGTCCGATTTTTTTAAAACCATGATTTACAAACAATTTTACACTGACTTCATTTTCTTCTGAAATATTACAATATAACTGATGCAAGCCTAAATGTGTAAAACTATAATCAATCAATAATTTTAAGGCTTCACGCCCGTAACCTCTCTTTCTGTCATTAGATTCTTTTACTAAAATACCAACTCCTGCTCTACTATTTTTAAAATCAAAATCAAATAAATCAATCATTCCTAAAGCTATATTTTCGTAATTTGAAATCACCAACCGCAATTGTTTAACTTCAAAAATATCTTTGTGAGCATGCTCAAGATATTGTTTAATTAAAAATTTAGAATATGGCGTTTGGGTATTGCTAATTTCCCAAATTGACTCATCATTTTCAATAGCATGAATAAACTCTAAGTCTTCGGGCTCTAAGGCACGTAAATATATGTTCTTACCTTTTAAAGTTATCATATACTGCCTTTATAAACAAACGTTGCAGGACCAATGAGCCACACATTATTATAGGTATTGTTTTCAACATCAAAACACACTTCTAGCGCTCCGCCTTCAACATTTAGGACAATATGATTTTTTTTAGTTTCCCCAATGTAATGCATCGCTATAGCTACAGCTGTAACACCAGTACCGCATGATAAGGTTTCATCTTCAACCCCGCGCTCGTAAGTCCTAACTCTAAAGGTTGTATCAGATTGTTTCTTTACAAAATTAACGTTGCTACCGGTTGGATTATAAGGTTTACCATATCGAATATTTGCTCCCTTAGATTTAATATCAAAATCTTCAATTTGATTTTCAAATTGAACATGATGCGGCGAACCTGTATCTAAAAACACGTGGTTTTCATGTTTTTCAATGGTATCAACATCCAACATTTGAAGCTTAACAATATGACCTCTTATTGTAGCATGATGCACGCCATCTGTTGCCTCAAAAACAGCCTTGTTTGTGATAACACCTAATTGTTTTGCAAATGCCACTAAACAACGTCCACCATTTCCGCACATAGAACTTTCATTGCCATCGGCATTATAGTAAACCATTTTAAAATCATACTCAGGATGATTCTCTAATAAGATAAGTCCGTCTGCTCCTATTCCAAAACGTCTGTCGCATAAAAACTTAACACGATTGGTATCGTTTTTATCGAATATTTGTTGACGATTATCAATCATCACAAAATCGTTTCCCGTTCCTTGGTATTTATAAAAGGTCTGTTGCATAATGTAAGGCAAAGATAAAGAAGTGTTTTAAATTTTTTGGTTGTTAGCTAGAATTTTGATTTTTATATAAAGGCCTCTTGATAATGGGTAAATATGAATGGGAAGCGCGTTAGGGATTGAAGTGAAAAGCCCACAGTGAGTCCCGATAGCTATCGGGACGAACGAGGACTTGCAGCGGAAAGCCCGCCCCTTGTGGTAACGCCCAAATAATTATTGGTTGAAAACAGTTTAGTCTTGAAACTTTTATGGATTGTTAAATAGGCGTTAAAGTTGGCGTTAAAAATCGTTAAAACTTTATTAGCAATTCAATATTTATTTAATTTTAATCGTTGTATGATTACCGTCTGCACGGAACGACAAATATAAAGGAAACCTTAAGACAAAATGACTCAAGGCATTATTTTTAGATAAAACTTAAATGAAAATTATGAAGAAGATTTTAACATTAGTATTGGTTTCAGCTTTAGGTGGCATTTTCACATTAGGAGCCTACAAACTTTTTATAGAAGACGACAAACCTATTTTGGTTGCCACTGAAATAGCAAACCCAACATTTTTACCTACCAGTAGTATTGACACGGTATTTAATGCTGAAAAAGCACCTGATTTTACTGTGGCTGCTGAAAACACGGTTAATGCAGTTGTACATGTTAAAAATTTAGCACAAAGTTCTGGACAAATGACTTTTGAGGATTTATATTTTGGAAGACGGTCTCAAAGCCCACACATTGGTTCGGGATCTGGGGTAATTATTAATACTGATGGTTATATTATTACCAATAATCATGTTATTAATAATGCACAAGAAATTTCGGTTACCATGAACAATAATAAAACTTATATAGCTGAACTTATTGGAACTGATCCAAAAACTGATATTGCGCTTTTAAAAATTGATTCGGATGAAGATTTACCATTTGTAACATTTGGTGATTCAGATAATGCAAAAATTGGTGAATGGGTTTTAGCAGTTGGTAACCCATTCAATTTAACATCAACCGTTACAGCAGGTATTATAAGTGCAAAGGCCAGAGACTTATCTGGCACAAGTAAGCAATCTTTTATTCAAACTGATGCGGCAGTAAACCCAGGAAATTCTGGTGGAGCGCTTGTAAATACTAAAGGAGAATTAGTTGGTATAAATACAGCTATAACTTCTCAAACGGGCTCTTACGTTGGGTATTCATTTGCTGTTCCAAGTAATATTGCTAGAAAAGTAATTGAAGATATCATGGAATATGGCAATGTACAGAATGGTATTTTAGGAATACAAGGTGGCGCATTAAACAGTTTGGTTGCTGAAAAAATAGGCGTTACTGATACTGAAGGTGTGTATATTGATAGTGTTGTTGAAGATTCTGGTGCTGAAAAAGCTGGGGTAAAAAAAGGTGATATTATCAAAGAAATTGACAATATTAAAATTTCTAAATTTTCAGATTTAACAGGCCATTTAAATACAAAACGTCCTAGTGATGTTGTAAATTTAAGCGTATTAAGAGATGGAGAAACTACAAATATTCCTGTTACTTTAGCTAAAAATGAGACTTTTACAATGCCTTTAGTTGGAAGAATTAAAAATGCTAAAGCTTCTGATTTGAAAAAACATAAAGCAACTTATGGCGTTAAAATAACCGACTTAAATTCTAAATATGCTGATTACTGGCGAAGAAATGGTATTCAAGAAGGTTGCATTATAACCTCAGTAAACGATATAAAGGTTACATCTATTGATGATGTGCAAAATGCCTTAAAAAATCAAGAAAATTCAGGAGCATTAAGAATAGAGCTTATTAATTCTAAAGGAGAAAAAGAGCGTTATAATTTTAAATAGTTAGTTTTTACATTGTAATAAACCCTTCAAATTTAGTTATTTTTTGAAGGGTTATTTTTTTGTTAAAATACGCTACGAAAACGTTTGAAATATGGTATTTTTGCCAAAATTTTTAAACACAAACTAAACTAATTAAGCAATGGGTTCTAACAAAGCTTATGAAAAAGAATTAGCCTTTCAAGCAGATCGCAGAAAAGCTACGGTAGAATTTATTAAAACCGTAAGTGATTTATGGTATGATAAATCCATTGAATTGGTTCTATTTAGAAATCAACTAATTGATAGAAATGTAAGTCAGATTTTAAATTTACATGAATACGCAGGTAAATTTGTTCAAAAACCGATTTCAATTTTTGATTCTGTAGAGATTGCTCAGGCTATTAACATCCTAAATATTGCGCCAGCAAAATTAGATATAGGGAAACTTACCTATGAATATCATTTAGATGATAATAAACATAACAATGCCAAAGCGTTTGTTGCTAATAAATTGAAAGATGCCAGTAAGAATGGTGACATAGAACCTAAAGATGTTATTCTTTATGGTTTTGGTAGAATTGGCAGATTGGTTGCTAGAGAGCTTATGACTAGAACCGGAAAAGGTAGTCAATTACGTTTAAGAGCCATTGTAACAAGAGGTGCCATTGATGCCCAAATACTTGAAAAAAGAGCGTCTCTTTTACGTAACGATTCTGTACATGGCGATTTTCCTGGAACGGTTTCTGTTGATGCAAAAAATAGCGCATTGATTATTAATGGTACAACAGTGAATATTATTTCAGTAAATACCCCAGAAGACATTGATTATACCAAATTCAACATTAATAATGCTTTAGTTATTGATAATACTGGTGCATTTAGAGATAAAGAAGCTTTAAGTAAACATTTAAAATCTAAAGGTGTAGATAAAGTTTTATTAACGGCTCCTGGAAAAGGCGTTCCTAATATAGTTTACGGGGTTAATCATAAAGAACACAACCCAGATAAAGTAAATATTTTTTCAGCTGCATCTTGTACAACCAATGCTATAACGCCTGTTTTAAAAGCTATTGAAGATTCTTTTGGAGTTAAAAGTGGCCATTTAGAAACCATTCATGCCTATACAAACGATCAAAATTTGGTTGATAATTTTCATAAAAAATACCGTCGTGGTAGAGCCGCTGGTTTAAATATGGTAATCACCGAAACTGGTGCTGGAAGTGCCGTTGCTAAGGCCTTACCAAGTCTGGAAGGCAAATTAACTTCTAATGCTATTCGCGTGCCAGTACCTAACGGATCTTTGGCTATTCTTAATTTAGAATTGATAAGCAAAACGTCTCATAATGGCATCAATACCATTTTAAAGAAATATGCTCTAGAAGGCGATTTAGTTGAGCAAATAAAATATGAACTCAGCGATGAACTAGTGTCTAGCGATATAGTTGGATGTTCAGCACCATCCATTTATGATAGTAAAGCCACTATTGTTCGTAAAGATGGTAAAAACATCATCTTATACATTTGGTACGATAACGAATACGGTTATAGTCATCAAGTTATAAGACTAGCAAAATATATAGCAAAAGTAAGACGTTATACATACTATTAAAATACGTACCATTGCTATTTTAAATTTACCAAAATAAGAAGCAGTAATTTTTTCTTTAGATGAAAAAAAAAATTAAGTATAGCAATAGTTACGGTTCTTTTTTATTTTGAAATATAAAGGAAAAAGAACCATTTTGATTTGGTCAATTTAATGTAGTAATGGTACCGTCATCTAAATTCAAATTTAAACCGTATATAAATTAGCCTCATTTTATGAGGCTTTTTGATTATTATAATCATTTAATAAACAATATTTTATAAATTCGCAAACCAAATACAACCAATAAAATCCATTTTAAAATGAATCCTTTCAAATCTTTATTTTTCATAGTATTTACCTGCTTAATTAGCTTCACCACATTTTCACAAGCCAAACAAGACGACGAGACATTGTCTTTATACAAAGGCACTATTGATAATCAGTTTGAATATATTCTTAAAAAATCTGGTAATTTTAAAGGTACAAACGGTCAAGCTTATGAAGCTGTAAAGCGCAGTATGTTTCTAGCCTTAAGAGCCCATACTATGGATTCTTTAAAAACAGTTCATAAAAACTTAGCAGAAACACAAGTAGTAGTTAAAAATCAAGCCAAAGAAATTGCAGATTTAAAATCTAGTCTTTCTAACACTAAAGTAGATTTAGACAAAACCAATTCTGAGAAAAACAATATGGCTTTGTTTGGTATGCAAATGAGCAAAATCAACTATAATGTGCTTATGTGGACTATTATTGCAGGTTTACTAGGGCTACTTATTTTCTTTATCTATAAATTTAAAAACAGTAATTCAGTTACTCGAGAAGCAAAACATAGTTTAGCAGAAATTGAAGAAGAATTTGAAGAACACCGCAGAACAGCTTTAGAGCGTGAGCAAAAAGTAAGACGCCAATTACAAGACGAAATTAATAAGCAGAAGAAAGGATAATAACTTTTTTTCGCTTTACTTATGTTGGTATAACTTCACATTGCAGATTTTTTTGTTATGACAATTATACAAGCAACTACTGAACATTTAGATGATTTGATTCCGCTTTTCGATGGATACCGCGTGTTTTACCGGCAACCCTCTAATATTAAAGATGTTCGAGCATTTTTAAAAGAACGCCTAACCAAACAAGACTCAGTAATCTATATTGCCTATTTAGACGCTATTGCTGTTGGTTTTACACAGCTTTATTTTTTATTTTCGTCAGTAAGTATGAAACCTGTGTTTTTATTGAATGATTTATATATACATTCTAATTATCGAAACAAAAATATCGGCACCGCATTAATCAATAAGGCTAAAGCACTTTGTAAAGAAAAAGGATACAAAGGCATTATAATCCAAACTGAAAATAATAATCCTGCGCAGCATTTATATCAGCGTGAAGGGTTTGTTTTGGATGCCGATTTATCATTTTTTTGGAAGGCTAATTGAAACTTGGGTTTGTCAGAAAAAAACGGTAGATTGTTTAATAATCTATAAATGTTACCTGTACTGAACTTATTTCAGAATTAAAACGAAACTTCACCTTTTGCATTACAATAAATTACTTAAAATATAAATTATGAAGAATTACTTAAAGTTTTTAGTATTAATACTATTTGTAAGTTGTGGGAATGACAAGAAAAACACCACTGAATTGGTTCAAGTTAAACAAACAACTTTAGCAAATCATATTGAGCGCTTAGCTTCAGATGAGTTTCTAGGAAGAAAACCATTTACTGAAGGAGAAGTAAAAACTATAAACTACTTAAAAGATGAGTTTGAAAAATTAGGTCTTTTACCAGGAAATGGTAATAGCTTTTTTCAAGATGTTCCAATGGTAGAAATTTCAGGAACACCATCAGAAAACATGATTATTTCTGGAAAAAGTGGAAAAATCAATTTAGAAGTATTTAAAGATTTTGTAGCTTCAACAAATAAAGTAGTAACCGATGTTAATCTTGAAAATTCCGAACTTGTTTTTGCTGGGTATGGAATTGTTGCCCCAGAGTATGAATGGAATGATTATGAAGGCATCGATTGGAAAGGAAAAACAGCTATAGTATTAATTAATGACCCAGGTTTTAAATCTGGAGATTCAACTTTATTCAAAGGAAACGAAATGACCTATTATGGTCGTTGGACATACAAATATGAGGAAGCTGCAAGACAAGGTGCTGATGGCGTTATTATTATTCATGACACGGAGCCAGCTTCTTATGGTTGGAATGTTATAGAATCTGGTTGGAGCGGTTCCCATTTGATTATTGAAAGTGATTTGCCTCTTTTAAATGTGGAATCATGGATAAGTGACGAAAGTGCAAAAAAAATGTTTGATATATCTTCTATGAAAGGTCAAGATTATAAAACCATGTCTAGAGAAAAAGATTTCAAACCAGTTCTCTTAGACTTAAAGGTTTCTGTAGGTGTTAAAAATAAAATTAAAAAAGATGTTTCTAAAAATGTAATTGCGCTTATACCAGGCACAGAAAGAAAAGACGAATTTATTATTTACTCCGCACACTGGGATCACTTTGGAGTTAGTAAAGCTATTGAAGGTGATTCAATATACAACGGAGCTGTAGATAATGCTTCTGGAACTGCAGGTTTATTAGCTATGGCAGAGGCTTTTAAGAAAAGTGAAGCTATAAAACGTTCTGTTGTGTTCATTGCTGTTACCGGAGAAGAACAAGGCTTATTAGGTTCAGCATATTATTCAGAATATCCCATTTTTAATCCTAAAAAAACAGTGGCAAATATTAATATTGATGCTCTTGATAGTCCAGGTAAAATGAAAGATTTAACTATTACTGGCTATGGTCAATCTGAAATGGATGAATATGCTAAAGAAGCTGCTACTAAACAAAATAGATATATTATTCCTGATCCAGAAGCCGAAAAAGGTTATTTCTTCAGGTCTGATCATTTTAATTTTGCGAAAATTGGAATTCCAGCTTTATATGCTAGTGGTACTTATGAAGGATTTGATAAAAGCATTGAAGACATAAAAGCCTATAATGATAATTATCGTATCAATAAATACCATCAACCTTCAGATGAATACAATCCTGAAACAACAGATTTAAGTGGTGTACAATTAGATTTACAATTATTTTTTAATGTAGGACTAAAATTAGCTAATGAAGATTATTTTCCAAAATGGTATGATGGAAGTGAGTTTAAAACAGCTAGAGAACAATAATAATATTGCCAACAAAGAACTGAGTTGAAAAATAATTAAACACTAATACCTCTATAAAAGATGAACGATACAAGCCACCACGATGAGCGTATTGCTAAAATGATATTCGCTTCAGTATATCCACATTATGTAACAAAAGTTGAAAAGAAAGGTAGAACAAAGGAAGAACTGCATCAAGTGATCGAATGGTTGACAGGATTTGATGAAAACAAAATTCAAAAGCTAATTGATGATAAAGTAACATTTGAAACATTCTTTCAACAGGCAAATCTGAACCCTAATGCCCACCTCATAAAAGGAGTAATTTGCGGTTATCGAATTGAAGAAATAGACAATTCATTAACACGACAAGCAAGATATTTGGACAAGTTGATAGATGAATTAGCAAAAGGACGTAAAATGGAGAAGATTTTGCGGGTTTCGAAGTAGAAAAATTTT
>TARA_R110002074_G_scaffold102179_1_pt1 | contig 11297 bp, 15 predicted proteins | sample TARA_R110002074 | Tara Oceans TARA_R110002074 (sample SAMEA4397215) | marine metagenome | biome: Polar Biome; feature: [MIX] marine epipelagic wind mixed layer (ENVO:01000061); material: water (ENVO:00002006), including particulate matter (ENVO:01000060) such as... | depth 10-100 m
AGAAGTTAACGAAGCTTTAAACTATTTATTACAGAAACTTGGGGTATAGCATATGATCAATCGCGATGAATTATTAACTGAAATGAAGGAAGAACAACGATTACGTAAGGTTCTTCGAGGACTTCTCAAAGAATATTTTAAAGAAAAAGAAGTAAAAAAGATTATTGAGGAGAATCGATTTAAAAAGATTATCCGCGCCTTAATCAAAGAGGCTATTTCAGCTGATGTTGCTGATGAACAACCACAAAGATCTACCGGTATCAATGTTTTAGAAGGACTTTTAAAAAATGTCATTGCCATTGTAGAAGATGATTACAAAGCATTGACCACTTCTAAAGAACAAAGAGATTCTTTTAGAGCACACATTCTAAATGCTGTTGATAATTCCCTAGCCCCAGTCGAAGTTACTATGGATGCTGATCAAGCTGATCAAGATCTAGAAGAAGAAGTGTCCATGGATATTGACGTAGAGGAAGATAAGTTTATTCCAGTCAGAGATCAAGATCAAGAAGTTGAAGAAGAAACAGAAGATGAAAGCTTTCAAGATATTGAGGGTATGGATGTAACAGGTAGAAATTTCGCTTCTGTTACATATAATAAGATTGAAAATCAAGTGCTTGATGCTTATGAAAGCTTGGGAGACCAGGCAGATAGAGAGTTATTCCATGACTATCTTTTAACAAATCTTAAGTTATATTTTGATAGATTTGAAGAAGAATTACAACCTACTGCTATTGAACCAGAATCACCAGATTATAATACTGAAAAAGATGTAGAAACAGACTTAGGTGAGTTAGGTATATAATATTTTAAACTTATTTTAAACTTTCTTATAGTTTATAGTAAAATTGTATCACATATTAGATAATAGTTTAAATTAGTACTGATGACTTGGAAGCCTAAAAGAAAGAGAAAGACTACTAAATACGATAAGTTTAGTATTATTAATAAACTTAAAATTGATGGTAGTATTACGAACGATACTCTAAATGATATTAATAATATTGCTTTAGAAGACCTAATAGCTGTTAAGCTTGAATTAGCAACAAGATATACTTGTGGTAAGTTCTACGGCATGCCACTTTGGAGAATAACTAGACATACAGTCATAGATGCTCTTCTCAAGACAGGGCTAAGCATAGCAAGAACTAAAAAAGAAGCCGCAAGGTTTTTAGGTCTTGATTATATGGAATTCAACAAGTATATAAAGAAGTATAAAACGGAAACGTTTTTTGATAATGGGGATGAAATAGTTTCGACAGAGAAAGAATAAAATAAACGTGCAAGACTGTGTGAGTAACACAGTAAAAATGCTCAAACCTTTATAAATGCCAACGATAACGTTGAGTTTGACTACGCACTAGCTGCGTAATCTGGAGTTCCTAGCGCTTCATTAAAGAAGCTAGGCAGTTTTCTTGTTTTTCGAGCTTTACAAAACAAGTGGTACGCGCAGTTAGGATTTGTGTTTGTCAGAGTTCAAATAACTGACTAATCTTGTGAACGACGTTGTTTTTGATATTTTTTGGACCTGGGGGCAGTACCCAGCGTCTCCACTAAGCAACCTTTGAGGGATATATGAGCGAAGAAAAAACAAGTAAAATTTGGACAGATTGTGGATATTTTGAGTCTCACGAAGGGGCACTAAATAAAGTAAAAGAATTAGACACACAGTTTGAAATATATAAAATTAGAAAAGTTAGAGAAAAAAGCAAAGAAGATTGGTATAAAGTCAAGGCTTGGAAGAAACCGGCTGAAAAGAAAACCAAAAAGAAGAAAAAGAAATGACAGGTAGATTTACATTAGATGCTGGAGGAAAGAAAGTATACGTAGGAGGTAAAGTTTATTACAATAACAAGCTTTGGCTGCTGGAGGATATACAGTATCTTGCTTGGAATTCTAATCAGTATTTGATCTTACAAGATACAAACAATAAGAATAAAAAGTTGTCTTTTATTTCTCCAAATACAGTTATAAGCGCTAGATCAAAAGAATCTAGAGGTTAATTTTATTCGAACTGTATATATTCCAATCATGCATTTCACGATGGTGACTGGTGGAATGTTCTATCAAGCCTCTTTGTATAAATTGCTTCAAAGATGTATAATCAACAGATACTACAATTTGGTGCATATCGCGATATACAGAGTGTAGTAATCCAATCAATTCGCCATCCTCATTTAGAATCATAGAGCCACTTGAACCAGGACCAGCATCAAAAGTATAGAAACCTTTATGCCCTCGTTCTCCAATATATCTTCCTTCAAATATCGGCACTACGTTTGGATAATGGATACCATATGGTGAAGCAATATTATAAACCTTATCGCCAGGCACTGGCGGGCTGCTAGCTAAAGATACTTGTTCAATCCCACTAGTTAGATTTTCAGCAAACATCAAACATGCATCAATATCAGGATTGTGAGATAATACAACGGCATCATAAAATTTACCTGCCAATGTTTCTACTTGTAAAATATCTGTCGCTGTTACACCGGGTAATAAATTAGCTCTATTGGTTACGCAAACATGAGAAGCAGTCATAACAAAAGACCCCTTGAAAGTTGTTTTTACAATGAATCCAGAACCAGCAGATGAAATTCGTCCATCCATACAGGTACCATCATCACATTTTCGTAAATTAACAATCTTTTTTATAAATACATAACCTTCTCTGGGAAGTACCTCACTTACAGATAAACTTTTATTAGCAGAAGTACATGAAGTTAGAGTTATCATCATCAGCATAATCATAACAGCGTTGAATATTTTAGCCATTTTGTTTTCCCTCCTTTGGGTGGCAAATCGCAAAAAGTCTCTATAAGTAAATAAGCGACAGAAAACAAATGTACACTAAAAACGAAATAAAAAATGAGAAACTAATTATAATAAGCAGTTTACTGCGCAAAATGATTGGTAATTTATGGCTAAGAAAATATATGTTCTAGATACGAGCGTTTGCCTAACGGATGCCGCCTGTATTTCTTCTTTCAGCAATAATGATATTATCTTACCTCTGAAAGTTCTAGAAGAGATTGATAATCACAAAAAAAGACAAGATAGTGTTGGTGTTAATGCAAGAGAAACTATCCGCAAGTTAGATGCGCTTCGTGAAAAAGGTTCCCTCTATAAAGGCATACGTCTGGGCAGAGGGAAAGGAATTATAAGCGTAAAACTCTGTAAAAAAGATAATCTACCAGAAGATTTAGATTTATCAATCCCAGATAATGAAATAATCGGCGTCGCTTTGAACCAGAAAGATGATTTTCCAAAGAGAAAGGTCATTGTTGTCACGCGTGATATTAACATGAGGGTGAAGTGTGATGCGTTAGGGTTACTTTCTGAAGATTTCCAATCAAATCAAGTTATTGCTGATACAAGTCATATGTACACTGGATATACGCAACATTTAGTTGATGAACCGGTTATAGATAGGTTTTATGCTGGTGAGGATATATACATTGAACAAGAAGATCTAAAATTGTGTCCGAATCAATTTCTTTTGCTTGTATCGAACCAGAATGAAAAGAAAACGGCGTTGGCGCGCTTCTTTTCATATATAAAACCATTAAAAAGAATCAATGGTCAACATAAGAACGGATTCTGGGGCGTAAAGCCAAGGAATAAAGAACAAGTATTTGCTTTAGAGCTTCTAAAAGATAAAGAAATTGATGTTGTTACACTTGTGGGTAAAGCTGGTTGTGGCAAAACGTTATTAGCTATAGCTGCGGGTTTGAGTCAAGTTGCCGAGACTGAAGAGTATAGAAAATTGGTTATTTCTCGCCCTATCCAGCCGATGGGCAGAGATATTGGCTTCTTGCCGGGAACAATGGAAGAAAAGATGGCTCCTTGGGTCGCTCCCATTCAAGATAACCTCCAGTTTCTTATGGGAAATGATAAAACAACATTAGAGATGTATATGGAAAACGGAATAATAGAGGTAGAAGCTCTCACTTATATAAGAGGTCGCTCTATATCTAATGCCTACATAATCATTGATGAAGCTCAAAATCTCACAGCGCATGAACTCAAAACTATTATTACAAGAGTTGGTGAGAATACAAAAATTATTTTAACTGGGGATATTGAGCAAATTGATAATGTTTATTTGGACGAAACGTCTAATGGGCTTGCTCATGCTGTAGAGAAGTTTAAAAATCATGATATTTCAGGGCATATCACCCTAGTAAAAGGTGAGAGATCAAAGGTCGCGACTCTCGCCTCAAAAATACTTTAATAATAAAATTTAGTGTGTTATTATATACTTATAGGAGAATAAATTATGAGTGACGTACAACATGACGAAAATCCGGATCTTTTTAAAATTGTGAAAGATGATGGTAAGCTAAAAAAGTTATTTGTCGATTATGTTGGAGAAAAACTTCAACCAGAGAACGATGAAGTAACTGTAGAGATGGTGCTTGGTACTTTAGCAGAAGAATTTCCAGAAGTATTGTTGGTTGTTGCAGAGGAAAATTTCATTAGAGGTTATCAACAAGCCATGGTAGACGTAGAATCAGAAGGAAACTAGTCAAAATATCAATAACATGTTAGAGTATATTACAAAATCTGCTGCTAATTTATTATTTGAAACGATTAGTATACACACTATACCAGTTGAGCTAATCCATTCATTTAATAAAGATATCGATATTAAAAATATTGCACGACGAGTAGAAGAACTAGTACCTCCTCATTTATTAAGAAACGTTGACATAATCTATGTTGCTGATGTAAAGGATTTTCATAAAGATGGAAGATCGTTTAATGCCATGTACAAAGATGGCGCTATATATATTTCACCAGATCAAGATGATGAAGCAGATTTATTAGATGATATAATTCATGAAATAGCTCATTCCTTTGAAAAAGAATACTTCAGTGAGATCTATAAAGATGGCAACTTAGAAAGAGAATTTTTAGCTAAAAGAAAAACTCTTTATTTTTTACTTGACAGACCAGGCATAGATATGCTATACTTTAAAAATCCAATATATAATTTTAAGTTTGATGAATTTATGTATAACAATATTGGATATGATAAGTTAAGAACTTTATCTTCTAGCTTGTTTTATTCTCCTTATGCTATTACTTCTTTAAGGGAATATTGGGCAAATGGCTTTGAAAACTATTTATTAGGAGATAGGGAAAAACTTAGAGATTTAAGCCCCGTCTTATATGCTAAAATTACAAACGTTTTGAATAACGAGGAAATATAATCATGGACATTACTACAGAGAAAAAAGAAAACAAATTGCACGTAACTGTTGATTTAGGAAAAAGCAGTACTGCTAAAACACCTAGAAAGATGTACTATTCAGATGATATCTGCGAATTATTAGCGGAAAATGATATCAATCTTAAAGGTTATACTTTAGAGGACGGTACATATCGAATATCAAAATTTAAAGGCTCACACATTGGAACTTATGTTTTTACCAAGTCAGTTACAACCAAAACAACTTCGAGTACACAAAACAAGAAGACCACTACAAAAAAATCTAAAAAAACTGCAAAGAATACCTCGACCAATACAACCACAACCCTCAACAGTATTGCTATTAACGATTTAGAGGAATAATGTCTCATATATCTTTTTCAGAACTCAAAGAGTGGGCAAATTGCCCATGGAAACATAAATTAAATTATATCGACAAGATTAATCAATTCAAAGGCAATGAGCACACTGCATTTGGTACTTCTTTGCATACTATTTGTGAAAATTTAGTTTCTTTAGATGCTAGCAAAGAGGCTAATGATTACAATCCTCATGAAGATTTCCAACAACAGTTTTTAGATAATCTAAGAAAACTAAAAGAAGCTACTCCTGACATAGAACTCAATGGAGATCTAATTTCTTCAATGAGGATTCAAGGAGACCATCTAATTCAGTTTATATTACCAGCCTTAAAGCGCACTTTTGGAAAATTTGAGTTAGTAGAAGTGGAAGAAAAGTTATATGAAGATGTTGATCATCAAGAAAAGAAATTTAAAGGATTTATAGATTTAGTTATTTACACTCCTGAAGATAAGAAATACCACATCATTGATTGGAAAACCTGTTCTTGGGGATGGGATAGCCGTCGTAAAACAGACAAGATGGTTACATATCAGCTTACCTTATACAAGCATTTCTGGTGTAAAAAGCATAATAAAGATTATGGGGAAGTACTAACTCATTTTGCTCTTCTTAAGCGAACAGCCAAGAAAAACAACATTGAAATATTTAAAGTTTCCAATGGTGAGAAAAAAATAGATAATGCCCTTAAACTATTGAATAAATCCCTTTATAATATCAACAATAAGAATTATATAAAAAACAAGCTTTCTTGCCATGGTAAGTTTGGCTTGTGTGAATACTACAAAACAAAACACTGCATGTGAGGAATAAATGGAAAAAAAGATCAAGGTTCTAACCATTAGTGATATGCCTTTATCACCAAGTGGAGTGGGAACTCAAACAAAATATATTTGTGAAGCATTGCTGCGAACGGGCAATTTCCAAATTAGATCTCTAGGGGGAGCGATTAAGCACCCAAAGTATGATCCTATCAAAACAGAAGAATGGGGCGACGACTGGATTATGTTCCCAGTCGATGGTTATGGAAATGCCGAGATGCTTCGTTCAATCATCAGACAAGAGAAGCCAGATATCCTTTGGTTTATGACTGATCCTCGTTTTTGGGGATGGCTATGGGAGATGGAGAATGAGATTCGACCTCTCTTACCTATGGTTTATTATCATGTGTGGGATAATTATCCTTATCCAACATATAACCGAAAATTCTACGAATCTAATGATCTTGTTGCAACAATTTCGAAAGTAACTGATGATATTGTCAAAACTGTGGCTCCTAAAGTAAAGTCCCAATACATTCCGCATGCGGTAAATAGTGACATCTTCAGACCACTTGAGCTTGAGGGTGACACAGAATTTCAAGAGATGCAAAAGGAAATGTTTGGTGAATTTTATGATCCAGATAGATTTATCTTCTTTTGGAACAATAGAAATGCGCGACGAAAGCAAAGTGGCTCTGTTATATTCTGGTTTGCGCAGTTTTTAGATAAAGTCGGCAAAGACAAAGCTAGATTGATAATGCATACAGAGATTAACGATCCACATGGGCAAGATCTTAAGGCAATTATTAAAGAACTTGGACTAACAAACGGCGAAGTACTATTCAGTCAAACTAAAGTATCTCCTGAAAAACTAGCGCTAATGTATAACATGGCTGACTGTACAGTAAATGTAGCAGACGCTGAAGGTTTTGGTCTTGCTACTTTGGAGTCTCTTTCTTGTGGTACACCAATTATTGTCAATAAAACCGGTGGCTTGCAAGAGCAGGTCACAGATGGTGAAACTGTTTTCGGTGTTGGGCTTGAGCCAGCATCTAAGGCTATTATTGGTTCTCAGACTATTCCATGGATTTATGAAGATAGACTAAATGGAGATGATGTTGTAGACGCTATGGAAACAATGTATTCTATGAGCGAGGAAGAGAGAACTAGACTTGGCTTGGCAGGTCGACAATACGTAATGGATAATTATAATTTTGAAAATTTTAATAAAACTTGGGTCGATACTTTGACACAGCTTCATGAAGAAGAGGGGTCATGGGAAACAAGAAAGCAAACTCAACGTTGGGTTGTAGAAGAAATCACTAGTGGGGAGGAACAAAATGAAAGTATTGGTTAGAGGTCCAGCGCTTACGCGCACAGGTTATGGCGAACATTGTCGTTTCACACTTAGAGCTTTGAGAGAGATTGATGGATTAGATATTTATCTAATTCCAGTCAATTGGGGTCAATCTAATTGGATCTGGGAAAATAATGAAGAGCGCCGGTGGATGGACCAAATAATTAGAAAAACTGCCATGCATAATCAGCAAAATGGTCAGTACGATATGAGTATCCAAGTCACCATTCCTAATGAGTGGGAAAGACTAGCGCCTATCAATATTGGCATTACTGCTGGAATTGAAACCACAAAGGTTGCTCCTCAATGGTTAGGTAAAGCAAATGAAATGGATAAGGTAATTACAATTTCTAACCACTCTAAAGAAGTTTTCCATAGTAGTGTGTATGAAGGCGTTGATAAGAGAACCGGTGAGAAAGGATACCTTCAGTTGACACCAGACAAAGAAGTAGGCATTGTTCGCTACCCAGTGAAACTACATGAAGAAGTTGATTTAGACCTAAATTTATCTACAAAATTTAATTTTCTTACAGTGGCACAATGGGGACCAAGAAAAAACATTCTCAATACCATATCTTGGTTTGTTGAAGAGTTTATTGATAATCCGGACGTAGGACTAGTCGTAAAGACTTTTGCTAAGGGTGGTTCTTTGATTGATAGAACTCAAGCAAAAGAGCACTTAGAAAAGCATCTTGAGAAATATGCCAATAGAAAGTGCAAAGTTTATCTTCTTCATGGAGACCTAACAGATCAAGAAATGCACTCTTTATATACACATGAAGATATCAATTGTTTGATTTCTTTGACTCACGGCGAAGGATTTGGACTTCCACTCTTTGAGGCAGCATATTCAGGACTACCAGTCTTGGCAACTGATTGGAGTGGTCATTTAGATTTTCTTTATATGCCTGTTAGAGATAAGAAAGGAAAAGAAAAACTAAGAGCACATTTCGCTAAAGTGGATTATGTTCTAGAACCTGTGCCCCGTGCTGTTGTTTGGGATGGAGTTGTTGTTCCTGATTCTATGTGGGCTTATCCACAGCAAGGTTCTTACAAAATGAAACTTCGTGACATGCTCAAAGATCATGGACGTTACAAATCACAAGCTAAAAAACTAAAAGCATGGTTATTGGAGAATTTTTCTGCTGAAGTGCAGTATGAAGAGTTTCGCAATTCCATTAAAGAATGGCTACCAACAGAAGATGATTTAGAATGGCAAGAACAACTCTCAGACATACAGATGTTGTAAATAAAAAAATTATTTTTGTTGCTGATGCTTTTAGGAAAGATTTCTTAGGTGGCGGCGAATGCAATGATAGTGTATTAATTAATTATCTCGTCGCCCTCAAGTACTCAGTAAGAATTGTAAGATGTTTAGAATTACAACCTGACGATCTTGAACAAAATAATTTTTTTATTGTAGGAAACTTTATCTCTCTTAGTGAGAAAAACAAGCAGCTGCTACAGAAAGAAGAATATATTATATACGAACATGATCACAAGTATATCAAATCTCGTGACCCAAGTGTATATAAAAACTTTACAGCCCCACCAGATCACATCATCAATCATGACTTTTATAGGAATGCCAAGGCAGTTGTTGTCTTGAGTAATATCTGCAAAGAAATACTAGAAAAAAACCTCAATATTGGCAATGTTTACAACATAGGATGTAGTTTGTGGGCAAACAACAAGTTAGACTTCATTGAAACACTAACTAACCAAGAAAAAAATGAAAAGTTTGCAATTTTAGGATCTTCTAATCCTATTAAAAATACTTATGAAGCTGTCATGTTTTGTGAAAAAAACAATATTGAATTTGATATAATAGATCCATGTGAAGAAAAAGAGTTGCTGACTAAGCTATCGTCTTATAAGGGCTTAGTGTTTTTTCCTAAAGTCTTGGAGACCTTCTCTAGATTGTCTGCAGAGGCAAAAATGCTAAACTGCAAACTTCTTACAAAGCCTAAAATGCTAGGCTTCGCATCAGAAGAGATATACACACTGTCGGGTAGCGAATTGATAGAAGAGATAAGGCAGAGGAAGCATGATGCTCTTATGTTGTTTTTAAAACTCATAGAGGATGAATAATATGATTATTGTAACCGGTGGAAACGGCTTTATTGGTAAAAATTTAGTTAATAGTTTACGCAGCAAGGGTAAAGAAGTGAATGTAGTAGACTTTCACGGTGATATCTACACAGATCCGATATCTTTTTTGAATCATCTTAGCAGTAATGCTAACTTTGTAGAAAATATAGAAATGATTTACCATCAAGGAGCTTGTACTGATACCACATGTTATGACCCTTCTCACATGTTAGATATGAACTTGAACTACAGCATAGCGTTGCTTAACATATGCATGAGAATGAATATTAGAATGGTATACGCATCATCAGCCTCTATATACGGAGATGGTCCCTTTGTCGACAATGAGTTCTCAGATCCAAAAAACATATATGCCAAATCAAAAAGCATGTTTGATGATTATGTTCGGTGTTTTCTAAAAGAAAAAGACCTAGCACAAATTGTTGGATTAAGATATTTCAATGTTTATGGACCTGGAGAACATAAGAAAGAGAAGATGGCTTCTGTGATGCATCAATTTTATCATCAACACCAAGATGAACAAAAGATAAAAATTTTTAAAAATAGCGAAAACTACACGCGAGACTTCATTAGTGTTGAGGACGTTGTAAAAGTGAATTTGCATTTTTTAGAGAATGAGTCAATCTCTGGTATATACAATTGTGGTACGGGAGTCTCTCGCAGTTTTTGCGACATAGCAAGAATAATGCAGACTTATTGTGATTTCGAAATTGAAGAAATTGATATGCCTAGCTCTTTGCATGGCAAATATCAAGCTTTTACTCAATCTGATAACACTAGGCTTATTGAAAATGCACTGTATACTGATACTTTTCTCACGTTAGAGGAAGGAATTGATAAGTATATGCGTTTTTTACAAGCAAAGTGATAAAAGTATTTACAAACGGATGCTTTGATATCCTGCATCGAGGTCATTTAGAATTATTTAAATATTGCAAATCTATGGGACATGTAATTGTTGGTTTGAATAGTGATGACAGCGTGCGGAGGCTCAAAGGCACAGAAAGACCAATAAATACTGAAAAAGACAGGAAATTTATATTAGAATCAATAAAATATATTGATGAAGTGCTGATCTTTAATGAAGATACACCATATGAATTGATAAAACATGTCAAGCCTAGTATAATAGTCAAGGGAGGCGATTATACTGAATCAACGGTCGTAGGCGCCGACTTGGCAGAAGTGAAAATTTTTAAATTTATCGATGGATACTCAACAACCAAAATCATTGAACGTTCTCGTAGTGGGAGATAGCTGCTTAGATGTATATCATTATGGGACATGTGATAGATTAAGTCCTGAAGCACCAGTGCCGGTACTAAAGCTATCACACACAGAACGAAAAGAAGGCATGGCTCTCAATGTAAAAAGAAATTTAGAATCATTTGAGATAAAAGTCGACATCGTAACCAACCACCAAACAATCACAAAAGAGCGCTTCATTGATATCAAAACTAAAAATCATTTATTACGATTTGATACTGGTGAA
>TARA_R110002074_G_scaffold316814_2_pt1 | contig 11293 bp, 10 predicted proteins | sample TARA_R110002074 | Tara Oceans TARA_R110002074 (sample SAMEA4397215) | marine metagenome | biome: Polar Biome; feature: [MIX] marine epipelagic wind mixed layer (ENVO:01000061); material: water (ENVO:00002006), including particulate matter (ENVO:01000060) such as... | depth 10-100 m
GACAGCCGCATCGGACCGAAATTCCTGCAAGCTGGCGCAGGTTTCGGGGGTTCGTGCTTCCCCAAAGACACGCTCGCGCTTACCGGCACGGCACGCAAAGTCGGCGCGCCAACGCTCATCGTTGAAGCCGTGATGGAGGCCAATAACGAGCGTAAGCGCCGCATGGCTACGAAAATCATCTCCGCTTGCGGCAATGACATTAAAGGCAAGACACTGGGCGTGCTTGGCGTGACGTTCAAACCCAATACAGACGATATGCGCGACGCGCCAAGCCTCGACATCATTCCGCTATTACAGGAAGCAGGTGCTCAAATTCGCGCCTACGACCCCGAGGGCATGGAAGAGGCCCGCAAGTATCTCGATGGCATCGAATGGGTAAAGGACGCTTATGGCGTCATGCCTGGTGCAGATGCCCTATTGGTATTGACCGAGTGGAATGAATTCAGAGTGCTCGATTTTGCACGGATCAAGAGCCTGCTGAAACAGCCGCTTATTATCGATCTGCGTAACATCTACTCACTGAGCGAGGTCGCAACAGCCGGCTTCGTCTATCATTCTGTCGGGCGAGAGATTGTAGTGGGAAATGTCTGACCGGATTTCTCAAACGGCATTCTAGCCGAACTGCCCGTAAATCGGCGTCATCAAGAATATCTTTAGATCAAATGACATGCTGACCTGCCACTAAGATTTTCCTCCAGATAGATTTAGAGTCCGGCCTTATGGAAGGGAGACGGACGATGAAGAGGAATCGTTTTACGCAAGAGCAGATCATTGGTGTTCTGCGGGAGCATGAGGCTGGCGCAAAGGCGGCGGACCTGGCTCGCAAGCACGGCATCTCGGAAGCGACGCTGTACAACTGGAAGGCCAAGTATGGTGGCCTCGACGTGTCGGAGGCTCGCCGGCTGAAGACGCTGGAAGACGAGAACGGGAAGTTGAAGCGGCTTCTGGCCGACGCGGTCCTTGATACCTCCGCGTTGCGGGAACTTTTTTTGCAAAAAATGGCGGGGTCTGCCGCCAAGCGGGAAGCTGTCGCTATTCTGCGGGACAAGTTTCAGATGAGCGAGCGCCGGGGCTGCACCTCGATTGCGGCAGATCGCAAGATGATCCGCTATCGCTCGTGTCGGCCACCCGAGACGGCGCTGCGCACGAGATTGCGCGAGCTGGCTGACCTGAACCCCGTGGAGTTTGAGAAGAAGATGTTGCTAGCTTCACTCGCTGTCTACTGAACCGGCAGCAGCCCAAACGTCTATTTCATCCGTGGCAATTACAGTTCATCACATCTAAAAAGCGGATCAGCTTCTCGCTCAAAAATCTCTCTATAGTGATCAAGCAACGCCCTCGGATTCGCATACCAATCATGAAAATCAATTGGGATAGAGTCTTTCCAAATAAAGGATAATTCATGTCCTGGATACGGAGACTTCCAATTTTTTCGAAGAACATCGGGCCCTAAAAGGCGCCCAGACTTTTTTAATCCAAGGGCAGAAGAGATCCGACGCAATATCGTCACCGGACCAAGAGAATACAAAAATTTATTTTGGATCATAAAACGATTTATCGCTCCAAATTTAGGAACGATCGTAATATTTCCGCTGTCATCGAAATCGAATATCCAACGATGATGATAGTTTCCCAGCCAAAGAGAGTCTTCGAACACAGAGAATTCATTCCATTTGGTCGGTGTAGCTACAAACCCCGACTTCGATATTTTTTCAAGTCCTCGTATCGCAATCAACGGATCTCGAATATCTTCTAGAACGTGCGTACAGATCGCAAAATCAAAAGACTTTGCAGGAATTTTGGCCCAAGTTTCCTCACGACAAATATCACCAACATAAAGCTGCTTGCTTGTAGGGAAGTCACGCATATCAACATAAGCATCTACGAATTCGTCACACCAATTTCCCGCCGCACCTCCAACATCAACTACCCTAAAATCTGGCTGAGCCAGTTTTTTCCGCCGGATCAGTTCAATTATTTCACCGCGTACGTTCTCGTATGTCTTAGCAACGATCATTAACTTTCTCACCCAAAGTGGCGACCAAACTCAGCGCGTCTACTTTACGTAGAATCACGCCACTCGTCAGGACTGACTGGACCATCCAAAAATCCAAACCGTCACATCACCTAAGCTAGTCATAAAGAGGAGAACTTGCGCGGACGAAAAATGCATCAAACTGATGTACCGGCTGTCCTTTTTTTAGGCGCCTGACATCAGCCATATCTCTCATGATGAAACCCTTGCCATACATAAAGCCGATAATTTGTGCCGCATTAGGCGCTCCAGCGTTGCAGTCTGAAACTGACAGCTCCAGCAAAACAACATGGGCTAAATCTAACGTATTCGAGCCCCCAACCAAGACTTCTAGCTCAGCTCCCTGAACATCGATCTTCAATAAATCCACTTGACGGATACCGTGAGAGCTAACGATATCATCAAGAGTCGTTGTCTTCATTTTTACAATTGTTCGTGGATAATCTGATAGGTCTTCAAAAAAAGAAGATCCAGTTTCCATTTGAAAAAACTGAACCTCTTTTCCGCTCTCCCTACCCAACAGACCAATTTGAAATTTCAATCTCCCTGGAAAGTCACGACAAACACTTTCAAGTTTATCTTGCATAGACAGCTGAGGCTCAATCATCAATACATCGGCATTAGAAAAGAGCGCCGCCGCTCTGGACGCCCATAACCCGTCATAGGCACCAACATCTATAATCCGCTTCGGGTCAAAGCCGTGACGCTGCAAAAAACGGATACGAGACCACATATTTCCATCTGTCGCCTTCACTAACATATGCTCTGGAATTGCTCTCAGCGTACTGTAAATGAAAAACTTAAGCAGATTCCTAAAGTAACTCATGGCTGGCGTCTCGATCCTCTATGCTTGCGATTGGCATTTCATCGAAGTTGCGATTAACACCCCGGCGTCGCAGAACTAACCCAAGCCCTTCTCAGAAAAATAAGCGCCCGCACGCAAGCGAAGCAAAATGCGGCGCACTCGGTTCCAAATACCGAGTGCTCTCTTTTCGAGAAACCCCACACGCCGATCAAGAAAACGTTCCCGAATCTGAGTATCTTCTTTGTTACTTAGAGATCTCAATCTTTGATTTTTTTGCTCCGGATAACGTCTCATTGCAGCAAGGACGTGGGCAACATGCGCAAACCGAGCACCTGCAGAAATAAACTTCAACCACAAATCATAGTCCATCGCGCAAATCATGCCCGAATCCAGCTTTTCACTTTTGTCCCAAATTCTGCGTCTCCAAAACGTAGATGGCTGTGGGATATAATTATAGGTCCAAAGAAAAATATCCAAATCAAATTCTATCTCTTTTTGGTCCCTAATTGTTTTGCCATCGCGGGTAATCCAACGCGCATCGCCATAAAACACATCAACGTCGTCTTGATTACAAATTTCCCTTTGCACGCACTCCAATGCGTTCGGAAGAAAAAGGTCGTCAGAATTTAGCCAGCACATAACCTCACCGGTGCACCGAGAAAAACCCTCTATCAACGCTGCTGTTTGTCCTCCATCAGGAGCAGAAACCCAATACGCAAGTCGGTCATCATAACCTTGTATTATTTCAACACTGCCATCACTAGACCCCCCATCCATCACTATCACTTCGAGCGATACATTATTCGACTGCTGAGAAAAAATGCTATCAAGACAATCAGATAAAAAGGTGGCGTGATTAAAAGAGGGAACAACGATAGAAAATTTCATTTTTCTCCACTCTTTCTGGACAAATCCCATATATTCGCTTGAATCAAAAATTCATAACAGCCCAGTAATCCGGCTAGCACTAGTCCCCTAAAGCCATCTCTAAATCCTTGCCGAATAAAATACTTGCCAAGAAATTTTCGGATAGGATACCAAATTATTGTTACACTAGTGACAATCTCTCCGGTGGCTATTCTTTCTTTTGCCTCAGCAAGAGCGTAATTCATTAAAGTTCTTTGTACGAATTGTGGAATATTGTCATAGTCTAAATGGAGCGTGGAAAGATCTGACGTCGCCGGTAACGTTGCTATTGAACCAAAAACTTGTGGGTTTGAATGTATCTGGCCAGTCCAATTTCGATCCCATGCGTCGCTTCGAAAAAATCGCAAATGCATAGGAGAGAACCAACCACCATGCCGCGGCCAATCTCCGAACATCATATTGCGACGCGCGAATTTAACTCCATTCACGTCTCCCAATGAAGCAACACGCTTAAGCTCATCTTTGAGACCTGAAGGCATTCGTTCATCCGCGTCAATTCGCAATATCCACTCGCCCTTGACCGCCAAAAACCCCGTTATATCCAAAGTATCTATAGGCGCATTGGTGCTCCTATTCCCTGGCACAACACGGGCTCCTTTTGCCTTTGCCTCTAGAACAGTGTTGTCCGTGCTAGCGTCGTCGACTACAACAATCTCATCTGCCCAGCCAACCAAACTATCAATGCACGCACCAATATTTTTCTCTTCATTAAAGGCTTTTATGACGGCAGAAATACAAATGTCGGACATACGCCTTACCCTAAATATTTTCGTCGAAAGCGCCATATTAAGCGATTAAATGAGACCTTAGACCGCCAATAGAGCGATACACCGCCAACGAACAAAGGCTCTCTATATGTTTCAGGATGATAGTTTGATAGGTAATCCGCACATATCAGCTTACTAGGCTGGCGACGATCGATCATTGGTTGGCCGAAAAACTTCGTAGATAATTCGGCGTCAAATTCGCTGCCTATGGATTCGGGGCATAGAGCACCACTATTGAAAGCCGCTCGAACATTCTTTCCCATTGTTGCTCGGAGTTCGGGGTCGTCAACGAGCATTCGGCAATGTGATAGAGTGGTCGCTGGCCCCGTAGAAATAAATCCGTTTTTGCCCTGAGATATTAACTCAACCTGCGCGTTATTTTGTTTAGCAGAAGGGGTTGCATTAGCTATCACGGGTCGGCCGCATCGCATGGCCTCAGCAATAGCCATACCAAAGCTCTCACCCATCGAAGACATATGAAGCATCACATCGCCCGCGGCGATTGTCGCTAACATTTCACGTTCGTCGGACGTCACCGGCAAATTGAAAAAGCGACCATTCATAAACTGCCGTAAAGTCTTCGCAATACCCTCGGGGTAGGATCTAGCTATGAAATACACGTTCTCTCGGTGCCGACAAAGCGCACGCAGCACATCGACAATCATCCAATCTAATTTCTCCGGAGCCGGACGACAAATGTCAAAAAATACGATCGCGTCTTTCGGCACCCCGAGCTTCTGTCGCATTTTGGATCTTGCGTCGGATATATCGTGTTCAGTTGGATTGAACAGCACGGGATTATAAATAACACGATGCTTGTCGAGATATCTTTGAATATCTGGACGCCCAAGAGCGTTCCAGTGCCGCCATAACGTATGAAGTGAGTTGCAGATGACCATGTCAACTATCCGCGCAACCGCACCCCTATCTGCATATCCAAACACATTTGCATCTAAAATTACTCGGGCGCCTTCCGCCTGAAGTTTCGGAACCACATAGTTCCAGATTTCGCTTTCCTCACCAGATCTATGAACAACAACTGCAAACGGCACGCCTTTAGATACAACAGCTTCTAGCCCTTCGAGGTTAGCTCCCAAAATTGCCGCCTGAATACCTAAAGACTTTAAATAAGTAACAGTACTTGTTGCCCCCGTTATACCCGCCACAATAGGTAAGAATGCCCCTCCTACCTGAAGCTTCGCGAGATTTTGCATCATTCGTCCTCGTCCCCCAAGCACCAGGTTCTGACAAACGTGAACAAGAACGATCTTTTTGCTCGTCATTAATTGTCTCCAAACACAATGTACAAGCCCTGGGCGCCAGATCGAAAATAAGAACAACTTACTTTCGTTTTCTACCGGGTGTCATTTCTCTCGCTTGAGCTATAAGAAAATAGGCAAGCCCAAAATTCACGACCATTGTAATAACATCTCCAATGACCCGCGTAGCGATAGCACCTGCAGGACCGAAATTCCTCACGAGCGGAAAGAGAACCGCCAGAGAAACCAAGGCAGCCAGACCACGCGCAAATGTGCCATACGATGGTCGTTGCGCAGGATAGAATATACCACCCGCTATCGTTCCAAACATGATTGCCGCAGCCGCAATTGACCACAAGGCAAGATTTTCACTTGCTCCCACAAAGCGGTGGCCCTCGCCGAAAACCACCGAAAAAAGTGTCTCCGAAAAAATATTAATGCAGAAAAGGTATGCCATCCCAATCACCACAAGCGGCAACGCCGTTTGCCAGTAAAATTGGAGAAGCGGCCAAATGCCACTCCGCGCAAATCGCTCAGCAGCAGGCGGGCTGATGATAGCACCCCACGCAGTCGTAAGAATAATTACTGGAACTATGACTAGCCTTGGGCCCTCAAGTAAGCCTACTGCTTGAACTCCCCAAACTGCCGCCACCACCGCATAGAGAACCTGAACATACCCCTGGGTGATGCCAATATTTAGAACGCTCCAGCGGCCAAATCTCCAAATTTGAATCCACATGCTACGCAGTTGCTCGCCTGACGGAAAACGCATGTGTCGAAAAGGTAACAACAACATTAACGGAGCGACCGTACCTGCCGATATTGTCATCACTAAAAAAGCATTCTGTGCGCTTAAAGAGTATTTATCAGTGTCGAAGTTCCCAAACGATAACAAGTACAAACCTAAAACTAAGAAAAGGAGAAAAACGGAGTTCGCTACAAATGCCAAGATAGGACGCCCAAGCTGCATCGAGGCCTTTACACCCATTTCAAGCCACGACAAAAACACGAGGGCGGAAAACATGGAAATCGCCGGCATCAAATACTGCCATTCGCCTACGACCAAACAAAAAGCGAATACGCAGATGCTTCCGAATAGAGCTAGCGCGGGAGTCACTAACCAAAAAATAAGAAAGGTGCCGCCAAAGAATACCTTCATGTCCTGTCCTGGCCACATTGGCGCGATGAATGGCATTGGCCCATAGACAAGAGCAGCAATTAGTGAGCGTAAAAATGATTGAATAGAAAAAAGTAGCGCGAATGTGCCAAATTCACTGAGGGGCGAATATCGCGCCAGCGAAAAGCTGATAGAAAACATAGCGACGGACAAGACACCTTGACTCAACGCCGCCCAAGCCCCCTTTTGGGTCCAACTCAAGAGGCGCTGGTAACGAAAATTGACTCTCACCGGGCCACCATTTTTTCTCGTGACCTATTTAGGATGGCCTCTTGGTAATGCGCCATAAGAAGCGAGAAATTCTGTTCTGGTGTATATTTCTGTTCATATTCAGCACGACCGTTATTCGATATTTCCGCCGAAAAAGTTGGGTGATCGCAAAGAAAGAGAACTTTCTCCGCGAGATCTGAACTATCGGAAGGCGAAAAATGCAAACCGGTAATACCATCGAGCACGATTTCCGCAAATGCACCGTGCCCCGAAACAACAACCGGTGTCGTAGCTGCAAACGCTTCAACTATAGTCAAGCCAAACGTTTCGTAACAAATTGATGGGTTTACTAACATTCGCGCTTCAGCAACGTGACGCCGAACTTCGTCTGGCGGAAGTCTTCCAAGCCAACTCACACCTGATATTTCCTTAGTCGCCAGAGCAACGGCGTCAGACAGCGGTCCATCCCCGATAATTTTCAGGGGTAGGCGGCCATTTAGTTTTTTCCAAGCTGCAATAAGGGTGTCGACACCCTTCTCTTTGGACAAACGTCCTACATATATTGCTGCATCGCCTTTTTCCGTTTTTGTCACCTGTTGTGAATTTACAAAATGTGGCTTGACAACAATTCGACTGGGAAAAAGCCCACCTTTTATGAGCTTGTCACGAACAAAGTTCGTCGGAGCAATATAGAGATCAACATCATTCCGAAAAGTACCCCGCAGTTGATGAAATGTGTTCATCGTCGCGACGACTGAACTCGCCAAAGAGCTATCGCGATAACATCCATGGACGACGCCCGATATTTGGATCTTGCCAACACACAGCTCACAGGGGCGATCATTTCGCAGAAGTGTACCGTTAACGCACAGCATTCTGTAGTTGTGGACGGTCTGAACCACTGCTGCTCCCGCCCGTCGAGCGGCACTGTACGCTGCCGCGGAAATCAGCGGAAACGTATTGTGGAAATGCACAACCTCTATACCTCTAGCTTTTACAATTTCCTCAATTTGGATCGCTATGTCTTCGTTCCATATACTTTTCTTGACTAACGTAAAGTAATTCAGAGCGGTTGCTTCATCGTTGAAAGCTTCAAACGTGTGAACGTCATTGCCTATCCTCTGCAACAAATCTCTTTCGGCGATAAACACCCCATCCTCTCCCCCACGTTGTTGATAGTAACTATGGACGACAAGAATTTTCATAAATGAGCACCACGACGCTTGATGGCAATCGACGCACTTTTACACGCAAGGACATAGGCAATCGCAACAGCCAATCCAACATGATAAGCCGCACTTTCAATGCTTGGATTAGACAGCAGAAGGATAAAAATCATCCCATATGAGTAAAAAGCACTATTTCTAAGGCCACGATTGGCAACATCAGAGGGCAAACACTTTAAAAGAAAGCTCAGGAATAAAAGGAAACCGATCAATCCCATACGAAACAACAATTGGACTAGGGCATTGTGGTTGCCGACCATGATAAAGTTCACAGAAGTATCTGTAGGACTTAGAAAGGTCCTGCCAAGCAGTGGGAATATAGTTTTTAGGCTTTCCTTCCCAAAACCAACTCCAAGCCCATAGCTTTGAATAAAGCCATCAATCCCAGCACGCATCATCCACAATCGCACCCCCGTATTTGGCGACAATTTCCATATCGCGTCAAAATACCATTGCCCCAATATGCTAACGCCAACGAGAGAAAAAACTAGACCGTAGAGGACCATTCGAGGAAATCCCAAAAAACCGATTGCTGCTAAGTAAATTCCCCCGAGAGAATTTTGCAAAAACGATGTAAATGGAACCATCAGGCCACCAACTATTGTGGCAGCTGCTCGTGTCGTTCGCCGAAACCGCACAAAAACTATATGCCCGATAGCAACGTAAACGGGAAAAATGGAATTGCTCAGCGTGTTGAAAAATAAATCAAAACCCTGACCAGATGCATACGTAACGGCTCGATATCCAGCATAGCTCACCAAAAGAGCGTAAAAATATCTGTAGCCAAATCTACTTTCTAATATTCGTTGAAACATCGTGTAGTTAGCCAAAACAAATACTGGGATAGCAAGAACGAATATCGCCTGCTGAGGAATTGCTGCTCTCCGATAAAGCGTCGTCCAAGCATCTGGAAGCACATTTACGTATGACAAAAGTGCGTAAAATAGTCCGAATACAGAGAAAAAAAACAATATTTTGAACGGCGGGCGGGAGAAATACCCAGCTCTTCCACCAGCTATGTTCATGCAAACGTAGACCGCCGAAATGACTATAAATAGGACGTATAGCGCGCCACCTCCAGATCGCAAAACTGAACCGAACACAACAAATAGGATCAGGAACGCAAAATACAGATTGGTCACTAAACCAACTCCGTACGATTTTCGAGCCATCTTCGGCCGATTTAAATTTTGCAAATTTGCGTCGGAGACTGTCATTTCTTTGATCTAATTCTCATATAACCAGTGCTCCCGTCTTCAAGACATAATTCTCTATTTCATCGAAGAACGTTCACAAATTTCTCACCGCCAATTTCAAAAACTTGCGTGTAAATCATAGGAAAATATCCACACCGGCTTTAACTAGAAAGGCCAAATCTATCTCCGCACGCGGATCCGACGAAACTTTTCAATCAAAACCAAAAAAACAAACATTGGAGCCAACAAAATGTAGCGCCTCCAAAGTCTTCTCGGCTCGCTAACCAACCTGTGTAACCACTCCAATCCATTTCTCTGCATCCAAACTGGAGCCCGCGTAATCCGACCTGCATGAAAATCAAATGCGGCACCAACCCCAATTAATGTAGCACCCGGAATACGTCCAACATGATCACGCATCCAGAATTCTTGTTTAGGCGTACTAAGCCCAACCCAGACGATGTTAGGGGATGTATCTGCAATCATCTGAGTAATTGCTTGGTCTTGGTCGACTGAGAGGTTTCCAAAAGGAGGTGAATATGTTCCCGCCACATTTAGGCCAGGATACTTTTTACTCAACAAAGAGGCCATAATGTCAGCTATCCCCTCCTTGCCCCCATAAAAATAGTGGCTCAGTTTTCCTTCAAGGGAAGCTGCACATAGAGCATCGACCAAATCAGCACCAGACACCCTCCCGACAACATCTCCAGCACGGCACTTACCAATCCACACTAGTGGCATACCATCCGGCACAACGAGTCCAGCCTCATGATGGAGTTTCAATAACTCCATATCGTCCTGTGCCTGCATGACCCCATGCACATCCCGTACACATACAAAATGCTCGTCGCGCGCCTTAACCCAAGTTGTGATTTTATTGACAGCTGACGACATATTGACAAGGCTCACCGGCACCCTGAGAACATGGGTAACATTGATCCTTGGGTCATTCTCGTCAGGAAAAAAGAAAGGGTGCCGGGACATCTCAGGGACTCACTCGAGTATCCTGCGCGCGAGCAAGGAACCACTGATATGCAGAAACAAGGCCATCCGCCAATGATATTGATGGAGACCAACCGATTTCGCGTAGTTTTTTCACGCTCATTAGCTTACGCGGTGTGCCATCGGGCTTGGAAAGGTCAAATGTAATGCCTCCCTCGAACCCCACCACTTTGCAAACTAACTTAGTCAAATCGAGAATAGTAAGGTCATCACCGGAGCCAACATTGACATGACTAGCACTCGAATAGACTTTCATTAGATGCACGCAAGCGTCTGCACAATCATCGACGTAAAGAAATTCACGACGTGGTGAGCCGGTACCCCAAATCATCAGCTCGCTATCAGCTCGAAGCTTTGCTTCATGCGCCTTGCGAATAATAGCAGGTATGACATGACTTGAATTCAAATCAAAATCGTCACCCGGCCCGTATAGATTGGTTGGCATTGCAGAAATAAAATCGCATCCGTGCTGCTTGCGATAGGCCTGACAAAGCTTAATGCCGGCGATCTTAGCGATCGCATACCATTCATTCGTCGGTTCAAGCGGACCAGTCAGCAGTGCATCTTCGGTTATCGGCTGGGGAGCCATTTTCGGGTAGATGCAGCTCGAACCTAAGAACAACAACTTTGAAACATTGGCCCGGTACGCCGCTTCGATGATGTTCGCCTCTATCATCAGATTGTCGTAG
>TARA_R110002074_G_scaffold35816_1_pt1 | contig 11290 bp, 12 predicted proteins | sample TARA_R110002074 | Tara Oceans TARA_R110002074 (sample SAMEA4397215) | marine metagenome | biome: Polar Biome; feature: [MIX] marine epipelagic wind mixed layer (ENVO:01000061); material: water (ENVO:00002006), including particulate matter (ENVO:01000060) such as... | depth 10-100 m
CAATCACCTTGCCTGGTTACGAGAATCCATAATAAAACACGATGATGAGTTTAGAAACAACATCTATGCTCTAAATGAGTTTATTGGTAATTTGAGAAATGGAAAAGAAATCATTACAGAGGATTGGTGGAGTGATTTGGGTGCCGATGGACAGGCACAATATATCAAAGACCATCCTAAATCACAAAAGGCTAAGGAAGCAGAAGAAGATACTCAAGAAATTCCAAATGAAGTTAAAAAAATATTTGATGGTTCTCAAAAATCAGTTTCAGTTGGTTTACAATATATGAGTGATGAGGACAAACAATTATTTGATGATTTTAAAAATGATTTTTCAGAATTGAATAAAAATCCATCAAAAGAATTAGCACAGAAGGTGGTAGAAAAGTATGGACTCGAAGTTAGTTCAAATGGTAAAAAAGTTTACATGAGAAATATCAATTTTGAGGCAAGAAAACTTTTAGGACAAAATAACGCTACAAAATTTATTAAAGATACCATAGAAAATGCCTCAGGTGAAAAATTAAAAGGTGGTGGAAAAGGTGTTAATGTAAAACAAGAAGTAACCACCACATCAAAACCTGATTTAGCAACTAAACGAACAGCTGCAGAAGATTCGAATGTTCAAGAATTATTTTCACAATCACCTTATGATAGATTAGGGAGTGAGTTTCATCAAGTATTCGGTCCAGTTGGAGAAAATGGAAATGTTTTAACACCAAGTAATAAACATTCTAAAACATACCTTGAACAATCAATCCGTGAAAATAACTCTATTAGGAATACTATTGAAAAGTTAAAAGAATTAGAAAAGACTGAAAATGTAAGTCCAAAGATTAGACAGGCATTAGAAGAACATCAAGCTACAATAGAAAAAATATCAAAAACCACGAAAATCCCATCAACTGAAGCGGCACAGGCAATAGGTGACTCGTATGCTAAAATGGCAGAAACCATGAGTACTGAAAGTCCAACACTTGCGGGGGCTATGATGAAAAATATGGCAGAAATGGCACTTTACGATACTGAATTGGCAGCAGGGGATGAAGTTTATCTACCATCTGCCGGATCGTTTCCAAGTGGTGATAAATTAAAAGTAACTCGTGATGGTGGTAAAGTAGAGAGGGTAGCATCAGTTAGTGTGAAGTATGGAAAGAGTGGTAAATATGGTTCATATGGATTTCCAGGTGAAACCGGACAATATCAGAAATATCATCCAAATCCTGAATATAGGGATAGAATAGGTAGTAGACCAGGAGATGATGGATATACTATGGGAGTAAAGGATGATATTGTTCAGAGTGATGAGAAGATGGACAAGATAGTAGAAGAAAGTGGTATGGGTGGTGCAATAAAAGATAAGAAGAAGTTATATGGTGCATTCCGAAATCAGATAGATGAAATGAACAAACTGAAAAAAGAAATTGGTTATGTTCAAAATCCAAAAGGTGATGCATCTAAACTAGCAAAGAAATATAAAAAGGGTAAGGTGTGGACTCCACCAGAAATGGAAGATGAATATAAGAGACTAAGGGCAATGCCACCAGCCTGGCAACAACTGAATATAGTCAAAGATAAGATAAAGGCAATCGAAGATAAAACACGAAAAGAGATAGAATCTTCCTTGGATGTAGATAAATTATCAGAACTTATCGGAAAGGATAACACAAGAACAATACTGAATCATCCAGGAGCTGTTGTAAGTGCATTAACTTTTTCATCCACATTAAAAACAAGTAATGGTTTGGATGTTATAGAACATAATCATCAAGAAATTAAAGATGGTAAATATGAGTCTCATACAGACACTGCCGAAGATGGAACGATAGATTTAAAAAATTGGAAAATGACTTGGAGGGCATACGATAGTAGAGGTGGTGGATTAATCGGTAGTTTTAATAGTGCACGGAAGGAAATGTAATGAGAACTCAACTACTCTGCACATTCACTAAACGAAATAGACTCTACGATACAGTCGGGCTTATCATTGAGTGCCATGATATAGTATTTAATAAGATTTATGTATTTCAAAATGAAGAAGATAGTCATTCACTAATCTGTACATACAATATACCACAAAATGAAGATAATTTTATAGAAGGTATTGATACGATAGCACTTCATAGAAAGAAACAAACCAATACACTTTATACTATTAATTCTTTAAATCAGATTATCAGAGAGAGAAACAATGGTGTATTGGATAAAACATTTCCTGTACCTTGGGAAGATTATCAGAACACATTATTATTAGTAAATGATGATGGGTTGAATAAAATTAAAACACGAATCTATACAGTTGTAAATGTAGATACTTGGGAGACTAATTTAAAATTAAAAGATGAATTATAGGTTTTACTATCCTGACTGGAATAGTCGTAAAGAAGTTTGTAAAGAATATCCACAAATAAAAGAGATTACAAAAGAACCGATAGCCTTTTGGTATGGAGTCGGGCCTAAAAGAACCATTAGAAAGACCAAACATTCCATACAACGATTACTCAAACGAGCACATCCATATTTACCCACATTAGTCATATACTCAATTCCACAACGAGATTTAGGTCATCATTCAAAAGGTGGTGCAGATTCAGATGATGAATATTTAGAATTCATTCAAGAGTTTTGTAATGCACTCGGTGATAAATCTCCAATTGTAATATACGAACCTGATTGTATTCCACATATGGAACAAATGGGGGTGGTTGATGGATTAGATAGGATGAAACTTATCAAGGCAAGTATTGAATTATTGAGTAGAACAAATGCATCAGTTTACATAGATATAGGAAATCCAAAATGGTTATCCACCACCAAGGCCGTAAGTTATTTAGATTTATGTGATGTTCACAAAATAAAAGGTTTTGCACTCAACACGAGTAATTATTATTCCACCACTACTTGCTATGATTATGGAAAAAAGATTTCAAAACGACTCAACAATACACACTTCGTAATAGACACATCAAGAAATGGTAATGGTGCCAATTCAGAACACTTTAATCCATTCGGAAGGTCGATTGGAGAGTTTCCTACCACACACACCTGTGATGAAATAGTAGATGCATATCTTTGGGTTAAAGTACCAGGTGAAAGTGATGGTAAGGTAAACGGAGGACCCAAGGCCGGTAGATTTTCACATCATTTAGCATTAGATTTGATACATAATAAAAAGTGAAAAAAAGGCTTGACTTTATCAAATATTCGTTGTATATTCCAGTATGAATAAAGAGAGAATAACTATGAAATGTGATAAATGTAAAAAATTAACAGCTGAAATTGAGTATAAGGGTGGGAATTATTGTACTTGGTATTGTATAAAGAAAAAGAAGGTAGAGTTACCTGAAGAGTTCTTTCACGAGTTAAATGGTATGTTAAAAGAACAACACGACTTTGATGAAGCTATGAACGGTGTGGGTATATACGCAGAAACTTACAAATAAATTAAAAAAACACTTGACATTGTGATCATTTTGTCGTAAGATCTAATATCAAATAAAGGGAATAAAAATGATAACACGAAACAAAAACGAATTTAAAGAGAGAGTTGATTTACTTCTTGAAAACATAGGAAAGAACTATGATTCTTGGAATGGTATAGAACCACCTCGTGAGATGGACGAATTAACTTTAAAGATTAAAACGGAAAGTTCTAATAGGTTTAAAGAAACTCTTAAACTTTCACATGGTAGGAAATATATTAAGGTAATACATGATAATAGTGTTTGGGGTTTTATCGCAGTTACTGATGGGATACTCAAAGGAATACCATACAAATTTGGTGATGTATTCAAAGCCGCCGGATGGGCTTCTCCAGCAAAGCATGTTAGGGGTTCTGTATTTTTAGATAGAACAGATTGGTTTCATTGGACTGGACCAGAATACTTAATTTAGAGGGATATTATGAAAAATCTTATTATATTATTATTATCTATATCTGTTGGAATTATGTGGTACTTAGATGTATCACCATCAGAATTTATTTATTTAATGGAAACATTACCAAACTACATAAAATATGAGGTATTAAAATGAACTACGAAGCAATATTAGAAATGTTAGAAGAAATAGAAGGTCAATTAGATGATTCTTTCAATAGCTTACCCGAATGGGATGGGAACTCAGATGGTTTGGGTTATTTAGATGGAGCAAGAAATGATTTGTATAATCTCAAAAATGAGATAGAACGATCTATATTGGATATAGATAAAGTTACATTGGATGAAGTATTCAACACACCAACTATAAATCCATTATAATAAAATAAATGAAAAAAAGACTTGACTTTATCAATTTTTTGTCGTAAGATCAAGTAACAAATGAGAGAGAATATGGAACTAATGAAACTAATTTAAAAAGCCCGCCCCATTAGGTTGGGATAAGAGTGAAAATGGTCTAAGGGCGTAAAGACCAACAAAATTCGTGGTTTAGACTTTTCAACGATAATTAGAAAAGTGTGGTGGTTTCGAGATTTCTACCGATTTGAAATCTCAAAAATTTAATGAGTGGAAATGAGAATGTCTTGTAAGGTTCGAATCCTTACCATTAATGATTTTTAAAAATTTGGGGATTAGGATGTTAGGTCATCACTGCTAGTTACCACATGATAACCGACTCTGTGGTTTTAAAACTTCTGGAATCCCCAGTTTTTAAAAAAAGCATAAAAAACCTATTGTTTGGTAATTAATGTGTATATATATATTAAATGGTGGTGAGGCTTTCTTACATATAACCGATAATTGTTAATTATCTAAAACTCACCACCTTTTATATATTAAGAATTAAGAATTAAAAAATGAGAATTTATTGGAACAAATATTATGGTTATGACGAAAAGTACCCCAGAGAATCTAATTACAGAGTTATATCGGCAATACTTTTCAATCGTTCTTTTCACTTGATTTTAATCTGGAGCAAATTACAATTTGTTCTTAGTGTATCAGAAAATCTACAAACTCAATGGGATGAACTGAACGGCCCACCAAAAAAGAAAACTTATCATTTTAAAATAATTTAGCAAAAAATTCGTGTTGTTTTTAAATGCAACCGATACTTATAGTTGTATATGAAATGTATACAATTAAAAAATAACAAATAAACATAAACAATAAGGAGATAACAAATGGATATTGAAGCCGTAAGAAAGCGACTAAGCCAGTTACAAACATCAACTACAAGAACAACAAACTTGTGGAAACCTCAACCAGGAAAGACACAAATCCGTCTTTTACCTTACAAACTAAACTCAGAAGTTCCTTTTATCGAGCTATTCTTTCATTATGATTTAGGTGGAAAGACTTTTCTTTCTCCGATATCTTTTGGCCGACCAGATCCGATTGAAGAATTTGCTGAAAAACTAAAATCAAGTGGAAATCGTGAAGATTGGAGACTTGGTAAGAAGTTAGAAGCAAAACTCAGAACTTTTGCACCAGTTTGTGTTCGTGGTGAAGAAAACCAAGGCTCTAAGTTTTGGGGATTCGGTAAAACCGTATATCAAGAACTATTATCAATTATAGCAGATCCTGATTATGGTGATATTAGTGATCCAGTTAATGGACGCGATGTCGTGGTTGAATTCCTAACAGCTGAAGAAACCGGAGCATCGTTTCCTAAGACTAACATCCGTGTTAAACCGAATCAAACACCAGTTACAGAAGATAAAGCAGTTCTAACTACTTTACTTGATGACCAAAAAGATATCCGTGAAGTGTATAACGAATTAAGTTATGACGAACTCGCAGAAGCTTTACAAGATTGGTTAAACCCAAGTGACGAAGATGAAGCTAAAGGAACAACTATCAATGTACCAGCAGCATCAACTCAAAAGTTAGAAAGTGCAGTAACAAACACTTCTAATGTAAATGATGCTTTTGACGACCTGTTTAACAAATAATAAAGGAGACATATATGTCTATATCAGCAAAAGATGAACTTGCACAAGTTCTTGCCGATAACCTTAATAAACAGTTCAAGGATACGAAGGTAGCCTATTTCTTAGATGGTTCAAATGCCACTCCAACTGATATCAAGGAATTTATATCAACTGGTTCATCGATTTTAGATTTAGCAATCTCTAATCGTCCTAATGGTGGAATAGCCGTAGGACGAATTACAGAGATAAATGGTTTAGAATCGAGTGGTAAATCTCTAATAGGAACTCACATTCTCGCAGAAACTCAGAAAAAAGGTGGACTTGCAGTCTACATTGATACCGAGACTTCTGTTAGTAGAGAATGGTTAGAAACTATTGGTGTAGATGTTCCAAATCTACTATATCTTCACGTTGAAACCGTAGAAGATATATTTCAATGTATTGAAAACATTGTTACTAAGATTAGAGAATCAGATAGAGAAAGGTTAGTTACAATTCTTGTGGACAGTTTAGCAGGGGCATCAACCAAAGTAGAAATGGAAGCCGATTTTGAGAAAGATGGATGGGCAACAAGTAAGGCAATTATCGTTTCTAAAGCGATGAGGAAGATTACACAAATGATTGGACGAGAGCGAGTAGCACTCGTATTCACTAATCAGCTCAGACAAAAACTCGGAGTTATGTTCGGTGATCCGTGGACTACAAGTGGTGGTAAAGCATTACCATTTCACTCATCAACTCGTATTCGATTAAAGAATATGGGACAAATCAAAGATACAGCAAAAAATGTATTGGGTATGAAAACTCGATGTCAAATTATCAAGAATCGTTTGGGACCACCTTTACGCCACGCCGATTTCAATCTATACTTCGATAGTGGTATAGATGATATGGGAAGTTGGTTAACGGTTTTGAAAGAACATAAACTCTTGAAAATTGCTGGAGCTTGGTATACGTTAGAATACAAAGGTAAGGATATCAAATTTCAATCTAAGGACTTTGAGTTAAAATTAAAAGAAAATGATGGACTCAAAGAACACCTTTACGATTTAATCTGTGAAGTATCTATATTGAAATACCAAACGAAAGATATGGGTATTGATGATGTAGTGTATACAGATGAAGTGGTCGGTGTTGAATAATGGTAAGTACCTTTCTATTCTCGATGAGATAAAGAAACACGGCGGTAAAACGGACACAACAAATCCCAATGAAAAAGTACTGATAATAGATGGCTTAAATACTTTTATCAGAGTGTTTAGTGTTATACCAACTACTAATGAGGATGGAATTCACATTGGTGGAATAGTTGGTTTTTTAAAATCAGTTGGTTACGCAGTAAAAATGTTAGCTCCTACCCGTACAATCATTTGTTTTGATGGTACAGGTGGGAGTAACCGCCGCCGTAAACTTTATCCAGAATATAAAGCGAAACGAAGAACAGCAAAGATTAGACTTAATCGTGTAAACGATTTTGAGAATATCGAAGATGAACGACACTCAATGATGATGCAATTATCTCGTTGTGTTGAATACTTAGAGAAATTACCTTTGAGTATAATGTCCATTGATGGTATTGAGGCAGATGATGCCATAGGTTATACAGCAAAACAAATATTGCCTAAGAGTAATGTCGTTATCATGAGTACCGATAAAGATTTCTTACAATTGGTAAATGATAGAATTTCAGTTTGGTCACCCACCAAAAAGAAACTTTACAATCCTGAAAAGATATTAGAGGAATACAAGGTAACATCTAAAAACCTACTATTGAGTAGAGTTTTTGAAGGTGATACTTCCGATAATATTAAAGGAGTAAAGGGTATTGGTGCCAAGACCTTACTAAAACACTTTCCTGATTTAGGCACAGAAGGAAAGGTTATATCATATGATGATGTAATTAAAGAAGCACATAAACATCAAGGAGAGAGATTTTACAATCTAATACTTGATAATCAAGATACCATAGATATTAATCACAGATTGATGCAATTATCAGATGTGGATATTAGTGGTGGTGCCAAATTAAAGATTAACAGAATAGTAAATGGTAAAATACCTGAACTAAATAAACCAATTTTCCAAAAGATGTTTATGGAAGATAGGATGTTTGGTGCCTTGCCAAATATGGATAGTTGGATAATGCAAACTTGGATGCAACTCAATAGGTTTGCCAAAATAAACAATGGGTAGAAAAAAGAAATACTATACCGAAGAAGAAAGATTGGGTGCCCAACGACAATGGCAAATGGACCATTATGAGCGTAATAGGGCCAAAATTTTGAAGAAGGCCAAAGAACGATACAGATTAAAGAAACTTGAAAAGCAAAGAAATGAAAAACGGAGAAAGATGTATGGGGAACAGTAAACTAATCAACGGAGATTGTTTAGAAGAACTGAAAAAACTAAAAGATAATTCAGTAGATTTACTTTGTACAGACCCACCATACGGATACGGATTTATGGGGAAACATTGGGATACATTCCAAGAGAAAAAATCTACAAAATCTCAATCAGTAGGTTGGATGAGTCCAGGTATGACTAAATCTACATATGGTATGAACGAGTTCTTTGTTCCTATTTGGGAAGAAGCATTACGAGTTGTAAAGCCAGGTGGATTTGCATTTGTAATGAGTGCACCAAGAAGTGATGTTCAGACGGTTATGGTTCAGACTTTACAGAAAGCAGGATTTGATGTGAGTTTCACACCTATCTACTGGACATATGCAACAGGTTTTCCCAAGGCTATGAATATTCAAAAGGCCGCGGCAAAACGAGGTGATATAGACAAAGCAAAAGAGCTTGATGGTTCATATGCAGGATACCAACCAAAACCAGCAGTAGAAGTGGTGATTGTGGCAATGAAACCATTAGAACAAAAAGGATATTTAGACCAAGCACTTGATAATCAAAAAGGTATAACGTGGTTGGATAGTTGTAGAATACCATTTGCAGGTATGAGTGATGAGGATCAATTTGATAAAGATAATGTTGCTGGTATGATGAACTTTGATGGTAGATACGAAAAAGATAGTGGTAAAATGTATGAGGGTGGTTGGGATAAACCAGCACGAAAATCAAAAAGTGATTATGAAAAGTATGTAAGTGATAAAAATAATAAAGAAAATTATTCAGAAGAACGAGGATGGGATAAGTGGGGAGAAGAAGATTTCGGAGAAACACGGAATGCTCAAAATTTCACAACGGAAGATACATATGAACGAGTTTCAGCATTTGGAGATTCAAGTCAATCAGAAACTAAAGATGGTAGAAATTTATGGGGAAAGAAAGCCACTAAGAAAGTTAAAATTACAAAGAGAAAACCAAGAGAAGAAGATGCGGTATTTAAGACAAGTGGATTTGAGAATGAAGATAATAATATAGCAGAAGCATCACCACTCGGTAGATTTGCAGCTAACTTGTTGGTGAGTGATGATACATTGGAAGAAGATTTCAGTAGATATTATAGTTTAGATGCTTGGTGGGAAGATAGACTTCAGAAATTACCAAATGAGGTTAAACGAACATTTCCATTTTTGATTGTTCCAAAGGCGAGTAAATCTGAAAAGAATAGTGGATTGGAAAATAATATTCATCCAACAGTAAAACCCGTAACCTTAATGAGTTATTTAGTTACATTAGGTAGTCGTAAAAATGATGTAGTATTAGATCCATTTTCAGGAAGTGGAACAACAGGAATTGCTTGTGTGTTTTCAGAAAGGAACTATATACTTATTGAAAGAGAAAAAGAGTATTTTAAGATACTAAAGGCTCGAATTAAGAAGGCAAAAAACCCAGCAGGAATCGTACAACATAAATGGTTTTAATCAATGAGTGATAGATCAACTTTATCCCAATTCGGACACGTTTTCCAATCCAAGATAATATCATCTTTATTATCTGACAAGAAATTTATACAAACTATATCAGATATTTTAGAATACGAGTATTTTGATAGTGATGCCAATAAATGGATATGTAAAGAAATCAGAGATTATTTCTTTGAGTATAAAACCATACCAACTCTTGAGGTGATGAAAGTCAAGATAGATGATATGGAGAATGAGGTTTTACAGGTTTCAGTAGTGGACAACTTGAAAGAGAGTTGGAGAAATGTAAAATCAACCGATTTAAAATTTGTTCAAGAACAAACATTAGAGTTTTGTAAAAATCAAGTTATGAAGCAGGCCATTATGAGTAGTGTGGATTTGATTGAAGTGGGACAATATGACCAAATTAAAAAACTCGTAGATAATGCAATGAAGGCCGGTTCGGATAGAGATTTAGGACACGATTATATAATTGGGATAGAAGAAAGATTAACTCAATCGGCAAGAGATACAGTAAAGACAGGATGGGATCCAATAGATGAGGTTATGGATGGTGGATTAGGAGCTGGAGAACTTGGAGTTGTAGTGGCACCGGCAGGTATTGGTAAGTCTTGGTGTTTACAAACCATAGGTTCAGCGGCAGTTAGAGAGGGATTGAATGTAGTTCATTATACATTAGAGTTAAATGAAAATTATGTTGGACTTCGTTACGATACGGTATTTAGTGGAATTACAACATCAGATATACAATTCTATCAAGATGATGTGAAGAAGAAAATTGACGAATTAAAGGGAACATTATTAATTAAGTATTTCCCTACAAAGAGTGCATCAGTTCAAACTTTGGCATCACATTTGAGTCAAATAGAAATTCAACATCAAAAACCTGATTTACTTATAGTAGATTATGCGGATATTTTAAAAGGAGTGGGTACAGAAAAAAGACACGTTTTAGAAAATATTTATGAAGATTTAAGAGGTTTGGCAGGTGAACTGGATTGTCCGGTATGGACAGCCTCTCAGGCAAACAGAAGTTCATTAGAAGAAGAAATTATTGATGCAACAAAAGTTGCAGAAGCTTATTCAAAAGTAATGATAGCTGATTTTGTAGTATCGGTTAGTAGGAAAGTCGAGGATAAAATAGCAAATACAGGTAGATTCCATGTGATTAAAAATCGTTTTGGTCCAGATGGAATTACATTTCCATCAAGTATTAATACTAATATTGGAAAGATTGATGTGTATGAGGCAAATACTCAAGATGGTCAAGCCACACAAGGAAAGATGGACAACAGCCAAGAGTATTTACGGAAACAATTAGCAAATAAGTATAATAATTCTCAGAAAGATACTGGAGGCTTCGAGTAGAAGTGAATATATATTATACTTATATGAGGTACAGTTATAAAACACAAAAGAAAAATTGGGAGAAATCGTGAAGATGGAAAAATTTAAGTTATCAGAGAATTTTTTAAATAAATTTAAAAGAAAAAAAGCACCATTTGGTTTTAACGGATTGGGTGAATTAGTTTATATGAGAACCTATTCTCGTATTAAAGAAGATGGAAAAAATGAAAGATGGTGGGAG
>TARA_R110002074_G_scaffold83968_1_pt1 | contig 11290 bp, 12 predicted proteins | sample TARA_R110002074 | Tara Oceans TARA_R110002074 (sample SAMEA4397215) | marine metagenome | biome: Polar Biome; feature: [MIX] marine epipelagic wind mixed layer (ENVO:01000061); material: water (ENVO:00002006), including particulate matter (ENVO:01000060) such as... | depth 10-100 m
ACAAAAGATGCCCTGAAACCTCTTTTTACCGAATATTTAAAGATGAAAGATGCTTTGACCAAGGATAATATGGAAGGGGCACAAAAAGCGGGGGCAACTATTTTAAAAACTGTAGATGCTATAAACATGTCCCTGTTCACGGGGGAATCGCACAGCGTATGGATGGGATTTGTCACCGATTTAAAGAGTACTCTTCAACATGTACAACACTTTAAAACATTGGAAGAAATCAGGAAAGCCTTTATTCCATTATCCAATACCATGATCGGAATATCAAATGCTTTCAAACCGAATAACGGAGTGCTCTACGTGCTTCATTGTCCAATGGCTGACAACAATATTGGGGCTGATTGGTTAAGCAATTCAAAAGAAGTAAAGAACCCATACTATGGACAAGCAATGTTGACTTGTGGCGAGGTTACTAAAGAAATAAAATAGTTAACAATAATTTTAGTGGATATGAATTTCATCGAGCTTGCTTTTATCGGTTAAAAGAATAATGAAACAAGATAATGAAATACGGTAAGCACTAGTATTTTAATAAAAAATACAGTTTCAGATAAACAAAAAGAACAATGAAAAATTTGAATTATTTAATTATGATCCTTCTGGCTATACCAATGACTTATGGTCAGTCAGAAGAAGGAAATATAAACAACCTTCCAGTACGAGAACATACTATAACCTTACGTGAAGCTACGGTAAAAAAAGCGGGTAAAGACGTTATGGGTATGACTGTTAACGGAACTATTCCAGGTCCTACCTTAGAGTTTACCGAAGGTGAATATGCCGTTATTTATGTAAAAAATGAAATGAGTGTAGAAACCTCTGTGCATTGGCACGGACTTTTACTGCCAAATTTTTACGATGGTGTTCCTTATTTAAATACACCACCCATAGAACCAGGGCATACCCAGAAATACGAATTCCCTATCAAACAATCTGGAACGTATTGGTACCATTCGCACACAATGTTACAAGAGCAAAGTGGTGTTTATGGTTCCATTGTTATTCAGCCTAAAGAAAAGGTGTTGGATTATGACAAAGAATTGGTTTTGGTGTTATCAGACTGGACGAATGAAAAGCCAATGAATGTACTGCGTAATTTAAAACGGGGCAACGAATGGTATGGTATTAAAAAAGGTACGGCTACACCTTTAAATCAAGTAATTGCACGTGGAGCTTTTGGAGCACAATTAGATTTTTGGAGGCAGCGTATGGAAGGTGCAGATATAGCAGATGTGTATTATCCTGCCTTCTTGATTAATGGAGAAGAAACCATTGAGTACCCAGAATTTAAAGCAGGTGAGAAAATAAGATTGCGAATCATCGATGGTGCAGCCTCAACATCATTTTGGATGACGTTTGGTGGTGAAACACCTGTATTGGTTTCTTCAGATGGATTAGACGTTGTTCCAGTAGAAAGGAATAAAACATTTATTGGAGTAGCTGAAACGTATGACTTTATTGTCACGGTACCACGGGAGGGTAAAATGGAATTTAAAATTACTGCACAAGATGGTTCTGGTACAGCATCTGTTTTTATAGGTAATGGTACAATTTTACCTGCAATGGATATTACTCGACCAGATAAAATAGCGATGATGCAAAAAATGGCTAAAATGGATATGAAAATGGGTGCACACGCCTTAAAATTTCAGCCAGATAAGGATGAGCGTTTTGAGATGAAAGAGGAATACGGGATGCAGATGGGTAAAATGGAGGGAATGAAAATGGATGGAGAGATGAAAATGGATCATTCCAAAATGTCTGGAATGAATATGAATAAACCAAAAGATACTACAGCAATGGGCAAGATGGACCATTCTAAAATGGCAGGAATGGATATGAAGAAAGACAAAACAATGTCTGGAATGAATATGGAGATGTCTAAAGACTCTATGTCAATGGATCATTCTAATATGGCAGGTATGAAGATGGATCATTCAAAAATGTCTGGAATGGATATGAAGAAACCAAAAGATAGTATGGCAATGGGCAAGGTGGATTATTCTAATATGGTAGGTATGAATATGAAAAAAGAGAATACAATGCCAGGAATGAAGATGGAAGGAATGGATATGTTTTCCGAGTATAATTATGATTATTTGAAGTCGCCTGAAAAAACAAACTATGATAAAAATATTCCTGTAAAAGAAATATTATTAAATCTTACAGGAAATATGAATCGTTATATCTGGAGTATGAATGGTGTACCATTGTCAGAGGCGGATAATATCAAAATAAATAATAAGGAAGTAACGCGCATTACATTCAATAACCTGACGATGATGCACCACCCAATGCACTTGCACGGTCACTTCTTTAGGGTACTTAATGAAAATGGAGAATACTCACCATTAAAGCACACGGTAAATGTACCACCAATGCAAAAAATGACCATAGAATTTTATGGGAATAATGGTGATGAGGCTGGAGACTGGTTTTTCCATTGCCATATTTTATATCATATGATGGGTGGTATGGCAAGAGTAGTGTCCTATGATACACCAAGAGATCCAAGAATGGATGAATTTCCAGCTTCTAAAATTATTGAAGAAACTAACAAATGGTACTCTTGGGGATTGGTAGATGCGGCGTCGCATACTACTGGTTTTAATTTGATGACCTCAAATATTAGAAATCAATTCAATGTATCTTTTGAATATGGGTGGAACCAGAATCTGGAAGGTGAAATAACTTATGAACGCTATTTGCACGATTATCTAAGGGTTTTCGGTGGTGTTAATATTGAGAATGAAACACGTGATAGCTTAGATAAATTTAGTACAACAGCAGTTGTTGGTGTTCGTTATTTAACGCCTTACTTATTCAATTTAGATGTACGCGTTGATAATAAATTAAGACCAAGAATTGGTGTAGGACGAAGCATAATGATATTCCCTAAACTGTCAATATTCGGTTATTATGAATATCAAATAGATTTAGGTTTTGTAGATGACCTACCAATGAATAAAGACTTCACTTCAGAAACAGTTTGGAGTACAGGAGCCGAATATATGCTGTCAAGAAACTTTTCACTTATGGGGAGTTATGACAATCGTTTTGGAGCGGGAGGCGGATTATCTATACGGTTCTAGGTGAAATTATAATCACATAAAAATCAAATAACATGAAAAAAGTAAAAAGAAGTTTAAACGTTATTTCACGCACAACTACTATGATAGTAACAGTTTAATGCAAGGATGGAAAAAGGTTGAAGAAGCCGCTCCTAACAAAAAAAGGAATGATAACATATAGAATATACTAATTATGATGATGTACTGGTGGGTCATATTCTTGCCTATGATTGCTTTTGCGGTTGTTTTCTATTTGGATAAAAATGGAAATAGAGGTAGAAAGAAAATAATTAAAATTGATATTTTGAAAGAGCGTTTCATAAATAGCGAAATCTCAATGGAAGAATACGAAGAACAAAAACGAAATATTAAATCTAAAATTAAGCCGATGAAATACTATTTTAATAAAACAATCAAAGGCACTTTTGAAGAGGTAATCGAAAAAGTGACAGAAGGATTAAAGGAAGAAGGTTTTGGAATACTTACAGAGATTGATGTAACAGCAACCTTAAGGAAAAAACTGGATGTTGACTTTAAAAAGTACAGAATACTAGGAGCATGTAATCCACCGTATGCTCATAAAGCTTTGCTCGCAGAAGATAAAATAGGAACTATGTTGCCTTGCAATGTCATAGTACAGGAAATAGAAGAAGGGCTAATTGAAATAGCAGCTGTAAACCCAATGGCATCAATGCAGGCAGTGAATAACAAACAATTGATGGAAATTGCTGATGAAATTACAGCCAAACTTAAAAATGTAATTGAAAAACTTTAAAAAAGAATAAACACTAAAACAAATAATAATGAGAAAACTAAAATCAACACTAAGTATAGTTGCAATAGCATTTATAACCATAACAGCGATGTCTTGTAAAGATGCAAAAAAAGAGAATAACAAGGAGAATGGAGATCATTCAGAAATTAATGCAAATGAAGATTCTTCAAATATGAACCACGATAACAGCGACGGGCATCACAATGGAGAGAAAAAAGAAATGGCAATGAATGGAAATGGCGCATCACAAGCTATTTTAAACGACTATTTCAGCCTTAAAGATGCATTGGTTGCAGATGATAATGCTAAGGCAAAAGATCTTGGTGCAACTCTTGCTAAAAGTTTAGGAAATCTTGATGTTTCAAATTATACAGATGCCCAAAAGGTAGATTTAAAGGATATTATTGAAGATGCTGTTGAGCAATCAGAGCATATTTCAGAAAATGATATAGCGCACCAGCGAGAGCACTTTAAAACCTTAAGTAAGGATGTGACTGATATGGTTGCCATTACAGGAACTGCAAGTGCCTTATATGAGCAATTTTGCCCAATGTACGATGGTGGTAGTACTTGGTTAAGTAGAAGTAAAGAGGTTCTTAACCCTTACTATGGCAGCAAAATGCTAACCTGTGGGAATGTAAAAAAGCAAATTAATTAAATGAAAATTGTTAAAATCATAGGCTTGTTTTTGCTGGTAACGTTAGTAGGAATACAGTTCTTTCCTACTTCCCGTAACCAAAGCGACACGATACCAAGAACAGATTTCATGCTGGTAAATGATGTACCAGAACAGATCAAGAACAAGTTGCAAGTTTCTTGCTATGACTGTCATAGCAATAATACAGCTTATCCTTGGTATAACAAAGTGCAACCTGTGGCTTGGTTATTGGAAAACCATGTTAAAGAAGGAAGGGCCGAACTCAACTTTAACGAATGGGATTCGTTGAGCAGTAGAAGAAAGGCAAGTAAATTGAAGTCAATTATTAGTCAGATAGAAAATGACGAAATGCCTCTAGCCTCTTATACCCTTATCCACAGTGATGCGGTTTTTTCGGAAACTGAAAAACAGGACATCATCAAATTTTTAACGGAACTTAAAAATAAATAATAAACAACAATTAAATACTAGAAAAATGAAAAATCTAAAAATGAGTATAGCAGCAATGCTATTGTTAACCCTTTCTTTTACTAACGCACAGGAAAAAGAAAAAATGAACATGGATCATAGCAAAATGAATATGGACAAAATGCAAGATGCAAAGGCTGAAGCAATTTTATCTGACTATTTCGTTCTAAAAGAAGCCCTAGTTGCAGATGATACCAAAAAGGCAGCTCAAACAAGTGCTAAATTGGCAGCTTCACTAAAAGCCATTGACAAGTCAAATTATACAGCAGATGAGGAAAAAGAACTGGCAGATATCATAGCAGATGCTACTGAACATGCAGAACATATTGCCAAAAGTCCAATAGAACATCAACGTGAGCACTTTAAAATGTTGAGTAAGGATATTACAGATATGGTGGCCATTACGGGAACAAAAAATACATTGTACCAACAATTTTGTCCTATGTATGATGGTGGTAGCAATTGGTTGAGTGAGAGTAGCGATGTCAAAAATCCTTACTATGGAAGTAAAATGCCAACATGTGGAAAAGTGATAGAAACTATTGAAAAGTAAATCTTGATATGGAAGCATTGAGCCTTGGCATTTTTATTATACCCACGATTGCGTTGACCGTGGTCGTTCTGCTGTACTTCCATTTTGCCAAACAGGTGCGGGATAAAAAAAATTATAGGAACTATATGATTAGAGTCGCCGTGATAGCATTTTCGGTGAATTTTATTTGGGAGGTTTTACAAGGTCCGCTATATGAAGGTTTTGAATACGATTGGCAGCATATTTCGTTTTGCGCCTTGGCATCCATAGCCGATATGTTGATGGTACTTATCTTATTTTTTGGATTTGCATTGGTCCATAGAAATGTAAATTGGGTAATGAATTGGGATTTTGAAATAATAGTGCCCTTGATCTTAGTGGGAAGTGTTGGGGCGATTTTCGGAGAAATTTGGCATTTAGCACACGGTGATTGGAGCTATGCAGAGGCAATGCCCTTGATTCCATTAATAGAAATAGGGATTTCTCCAATCTTGCAATTTGCGTTGTTACCATACATGATTTTCCTCAGCAGTAAAAGGTTTATACCAGTGACTAATTTGGAAAAGTAAATTATAGGTCGGACAGGAATGTGTTTTTAGATTGTTTGCGAAACGTATTTGGTATCCGCCCAGATTATTAATAAGGAAAAAGTCCTGTTAGGGAAAGGGAGATTGGTTAGTTAATGGTTAGTGTTCAATCCCCTTCCCTCGACAGGCACAATAAAATAAATAATTTACAATGAAAGATTGTTGTAATAGCGGATGTGATAAAAAAACAAAAAAGACTGGATTAAGAAAGGGGTTAAATTATTTGCTCTATGCCGTAATTGCAATAATAGTCTTAGGAGCTTTGCTAATGCAGATATTTGGCAAAAAATAATTATTCAATAATGCAAAAAATAAGCGATACATCGGAGTTTAATAGCTTTTATAAACAGCTATTTAAGAAGCTTTTATTCACGACAATTTTAGTTGTAGTTATCTCACTGAGCTATGTCTTACTGACGTCCCTTAATGTTGCTCATCCTACCATATCATATATTATAGGGGGATTAGCATTTGTAAAAGCTTTTTTTATTGTACGTCTAACCTTCATCCAGCTGACTAAAATAATTGGTGAAAGCCATAAACTTAGCCATGTGTTAACCCTTTTTGGATTTTTAATTCTCTTAATTGTTTTATCCTTCTCATTCGATTATCATGCGCTATATGCAATAAATGTTGATAGTTTTAAAACATCGTTGACTGGAAATTCATCATTTATTAGACAATTTTTTGAGTTTTTATATTTTAGTTTAATAACCTTTTCTTCAGTTGGCTTTGGAGATATCGTACCCGTTTCTGTATCAGGAAAAATAATAGTAATGCTAGAAGTCCTTTTGAGCTTTTTTGTTTTGGTTTTTGGTATTGCCAATATTAATAGAATACACGTGGATAAATAACCCTAATTAAAAATATAATTATGAAACTACTTAAATTAATTACACTAGTAACTGTTCTCATTGCATCAGTCAATTTTACTAATGCACAGAATAGTAAGGACAAAGCGGATAAGGAAGACGTTATCGCCGTGATGAAATCATACAAGGATGCTTTACAAAACTTAACGACAGAAGGAACATTTGAGTTGTTTACCGAAGATTCTAAGGTATTTGAATCTGGAGGTGTAGAAGGTTCTTATTCGCATTATATTGAACATCATTTAGGGCCAGAATTGGGTCACTTTAAAAGCTTCACTTTTTCAGATTATGAAATTGATGTTCAGGTTGATGGCATTTATGCCTTTACAACAGAAACGTATGTTTATACCATTGTATTAAAGCCCAATGATAAAGGCGAAAGTAGAACTATAGCTAAGAAAGGAGTAGCAACTTCTATTCTAAAGAAAATGGATGAAAAATGGAAAATTATTAAAACACATTCTTCTTCAAGAAATAAAAAATAAAATCATATGAAACTACGTATTCTTCTTACCCTATTGTTAGGTACAACTCTTTATACGTCTTGTAAGCAAGATAAAAAAGAAACCAAAAAAATTCCAGAGCAATCACAAACTGAAACTATATCGAAGCCGTTAAAGAAATCATTAAGTCCACATACTTCAACTATGGCAATGATAGATGATGCTCATATTCATATCGACTATTCATCACCTGGAGTTAGAGATAGAATCATATTTGGTGGATTACTGGCTTACGAACAAGTGTGGCAAGCTGGCGCACATAATGCAACTTGGGTGGAAACCAATAAAGATTTAACCATTGAAGGGAAAGAGTTGAAAGCTGGCAAATACGGATTTTTTGTAATTCCAAATGAGGAAGAATGGACAATCATTTTTAATACCAATTGGAATCAACACGGTAAAGATGAATATGACGAGAAGGATGATGTACTGCAATTTAAAGTAACCCCCAAAATTTCCGAGGAAGTTCAGGAACATTTAGAATATAAGATAGTAAGGACTTCCGATACATCAGGTATAATGAGTTTGAGTTGGGAGAAGGTGGTTGTTGAATTTCCATTTGAAGTAAATTAAAATGGTAAAAAGAAAGACAGCATTAAAAATAAGAAAAGCACATCGGTATTTAGGTCTTTTCATAGGTATTCAGTTCCTGATGTGGACGATTAGCGGGATGTATTTTAGTTGGACAGATATAGATGAGATACATGGTGATTATTTCAAAAAAGACGTTACTGAACGAGCTTCATTTAAAAACTTGATTAGTACATCTGAGTTAGAAAATGAGCAAAATATTAAATTTTTAGAGTTATTGGAAATTGATAACGAACCTTATTTTTGGATAAATAATGAACACCTTTTTAATGCTATTTCAGGTAAAAAAAAGGATGGTGTTACCGAAGAAGAAGCAATTAATATAGCGGAGCGTTATATGTTGGCTGATTTAGAATTTGACCAAATACAAAGGATTCAAACTGTAGGGAATCATCACGAGTATCGAGGAAGACCTTTACCCGCTTATGAGATTTCATACAAAAATAATGAAAACCTTAAGGCTTATGTAGCGATTGAGAATGGAGCTTTTCAAACAGTACGTCATCGCGATTGGCGCTGGTTTGATTTTCTCTGGATGACGCACACGATGGATTATCAAGGGCGAGACAATTTTAATACAATAGTTCTAAGAGCCTTTTCACTTTTAGGATTAATAACAGTACTCAGTGGGTTTTTACTTTGGTTTACAAGTTCGCCTACTGTTAGAAAAATAAAAAAAGTAAATAATTAAAACCATTAACAAATGAACACACAAACACAAAACCACGAAAAAATGAAAAAAGGAAACTACACAAAATTTGTTTTAATGCTTGCGACATCTTTCGTAGCAATGTACATTACAATGTATTTAAATTCCTATGCAATCGATCATGTTTATTTCAGTCTTACACGTTTCTATATGAGTTGTCTAGGTATTTCAGCAATGGCGATAATAATGTTCGTTGCTATGCGTAATATGTATAAAAATAAAAATAAGAATATTGGTATAGTTGCCGGGAGTATTATTCTGTTTATAACTGCCTTGGGATTGGTCCGGACACAAGCACCTATAATTGGCGATGTGCTATGGATGAAGGCAATGATTCCACATCACTCCATTGCAATTTTAACAAGTGAACGTGCAGCTATTGAGGATCCAGAAGTTAAAAAATTAGCTAAGGATATTATCAAAGCACAAAAGAAAGAAATAGCAGACATGAAACGAATGATTAATCGTATACAAAAGGATAAAAATTGATTTCATGCAGTTTTCATCTTAATATATAACCGTTTTTAAGAAATGCTACTACTAGAATTTAAAACCAGAAAGTTTTTTATTAAAGTCAAAAAAATACTTATATCTAATAGAGGTAAACATGGAAAATAAATATTTATTTATTAAAAATTATTTCAACAATAAAGGATAATACTTCATAGCATTATTAATCTTACGGTCTACTATTATATGTTATAACAAGCCCATGATTAAAGAAAATTAATTTACAAGTAGTACATCTGCAGAAAATAGAATCATGAAATAATTGCAGTATAAGTTAATATAATTCTAAATCCAATTTTTTTGGACCATTGGACCATTGGACCATTGGACCATTGGACTAAAACGAATTGCGACCTAAACGTAGATAGCTTAAAAGAATATTGAAGATATATTAAAATTGGCGTGATGAAAGAATATGAGCGATAATCGTAGAATAAGGAGAAAGAATGAAAGAAGAAAAAAAACTTTCAAATATCCTATTAGTAAGAAAGATAAAACGGTAGGGATACTTGCTATTGTATTGTTGTTTTTTTTAGCCGTACTGTTGGTCTTTTACTTTGCCTTTAAAGGCATCAACATTTGATTATAATATTTTAATTATAAAATATGTCCAATACCATCCATATAAAAAATATGGTCTGCCCAAGATGTATCTCAGCAGTATCCAACATTTTACAAGAACTAGCTATTTCATATTGCTCAATCAAATTAGGAGAGGTTGAATTAACAACGCCTTTAAGTGAGGAAACTAAAAGCATTTTTTCTAAAGCACTTCAAGCTTCTGGATTTAGCTTAATCAACGATCGAAAAAGCCAACTTATTGAACAAATGAAAACTTTGGTTGTAGATAAAATCCATCATTCAACTAATGGACTAAATATAAAATGGGCAGACTATTTAAGTGAAAAACTGCATCTTGATTATAAATATTTAAGTTCCCTATTCTCGTCGGTAGAAAGCATCACGTTCGAGCAGTACATCATAAACCAGAAAATTGAACGCATTAAGGAATTCATAGTTTATGATGAGTTAACCTTAAGTGAAATATCTCATACCTTGAACTATAGTAGTGTCGCCTATTTAAGCAATCAATTTAAAAAAGTTACAGGAATGACACCTACCCAATTCAAGAAAGTCATAGATAAGAATCGTAAATCTTTAGATGAGATTTAGAATGAGTAATCAGTAAATTCTACAAATCATTCAGCTTATTCCGTAACACATTAAAGTCCTTTAATCCTGAAATTTGTGGTGTACAAAGAAGTATAGGATTATGGAGACAATTAACATATTTGAAACAAAAGAGAAAAACCATAAGCAAGGAATAAAAGAATCATTCCCAGTTACAGGAATGACCTGCGCATCGTGTGCATCAAGCGTTGAATCTGTGTTAAAACAAACAGACGGCGTAATTGATGCAAGAGTAAACTTTGCTAGCAGTACTGTTCTTGTAGAGTATGACAAAAAGTTGAGTCCTAATCAACTTCAAAATGCACTTCGCGAAGTGGGTTATGATATTATCATTGATGCAGAGAATCCTTCGGAAGTACAACAAGAACTTCAAGAAAAGCATTACCAAGACATAAAAAATCGCACCATCTGGTCAGCTATTCTTACCCTTCCAATTTTTATCTTGGGAATGTTTTTTATGCAATGGGAGCCTGGCAAATGGATATCATTGGTATTAACTTTTCCTGTCCTCTTTTGGTTCGGGCGTAGCTTTTTTATCAATGCTTTCAAGCAAGCCAAACACGGTAAGGCGAATATGGATACCTTGGTAGCTTTGAGCACAGGAATAGCTTTTCTCTTTAGTGTATTCAATACCTTTTTTCCTGAATTTTGGTTGAGTCGTGGTATCGAGCCTCACGTTTATTATGAGGCAGCTACGGTAATTATAACTTTTATTTCTTTGGGCAAACTCTTGGAAGAAAAAGCAAAGTCAAATACCTCTTCAGCCATTAAAAAATTGATGGGATTACAACCCAAAACACTAAAAATTATTGAG
>TARA_R110002074_G_scaffold29868_5_pt1 | contig 11285 bp, 14 predicted proteins | sample TARA_R110002074 | Tara Oceans TARA_R110002074 (sample SAMEA4397215) | marine metagenome | biome: Polar Biome; feature: [MIX] marine epipelagic wind mixed layer (ENVO:01000061); material: water (ENVO:00002006), including particulate matter (ENVO:01000060) such as... | depth 10-100 m
CAATTTAGATGCAAGGTTGTTAACTCCTCTAGATCCAACAGATTGATATGGTGTATATAGATTATCACTACTACCAAATCCCTCGTATGGGAGTATAGCTGGTAACGTTAACTCAGCACACTCTCGCCCTCTATCTAAAAATTCGTCTCTTTTGATAGATAACTTCTCGTATAATTTACTTAAATTGTTATCTTTTTCTTGCATATAATTTAATTAATTAAGATGGTATGTTTAAACCAGAATCTCCAGCTAGCATTACATCAGTTCTTAAAGACTTTTTGCCAAGTTTTTTAGTTTTTTTCTTAGCGTTATCAGATTTTTCTATAGCTAAATCTAATTCAGGTACTTTAGTATCTGCTACTGGCGTTGGAACCGGAGCAGGAGCTGGTGGTGGTGCTGGTGGCATTTTAGGTCTTCTAGGTGCACACATGTTTTATTTCCTTGTTAGTATATTGTTATTACTTTGTGATAATTTTAATTTAAGAAAATTTACAACTGAACGCTGACCACTTTTATAAAAAATTTCTTTTTCAGTATCTTTAAGACTTGCACACTCTTCTGGATAGATTTTATCTAATTCTTTTATTAGATCATCTGTCTTAAGTGGTAAGTTAAAGTCTTCGTTTTTGTCCATAAATCGTCTATTTTTATCTAAACATGCTACTATTTGTTATCAATTCTAGCTTTTTCTTGTTGTATTAAATAGTTAATGTAGTTCTGAGCTTTTAATAAATCTTCTAAGCCATTTTTTGAACGCCAACGAGAAACATATTTGACAACATTACCTTCATTATAATCAAGTTTGTTAGCAGTTATGTAATCTCTTGGTTGAATTTCTAACTTATTGTAGTGCTTAGGATCAGTAGCATTACTAGTTATTTTTACTTCATTTTCAAAAGTTTTGTCTACGTTAGGCATTTGGTCTCCACATTTTTACTTTTTTAGATTTAAAATTATAATCACCATGTTGTAAGATGTAAGCTAATCTAGCTTGTAGTAGTGCATCTTCTTTAGTTAACTTAGCTTTAATAAAAGCTTGTTCTATAGCTGACCATAAATCTTTAGTATCAAGTATTGCTGCTGCTTTTACAGGACCAATTCCAGGTGCTCCAGGATAATTATCTACACTATCACCACACAAAGTTTGTAGTGCATGATTATACTTAGCTTTCTTTTTAGTTATTTTTTCTATAGTTTCTAAGTCTATTGATATACTTCCTGGTATAGTTTTTAAATCTTTGTCTATAGAAATAATAATTTTATTACCTTTAATGTTTGGATCAGTTGCATATATTCCCATTAGATCATCTGCTTCTAATCGTGGTTCAACAACAGCTTCGTGCTCTTCAAATAAATATTTTCTTATTTGAGGTAAACAAACAGGCTTTCTTTTTTTAGCTCTGTTTAATTTATAAGCTGGATATATTTGTTTTCTAAAATTATCACTATCAGATAAAAATACATAAACTTTTTTAGCATTAAAATTATCTGTTACATTTTTTAAATAACTTTTAATTTTATCTTTACACTCGTTAAAGTCTGTGTGTAGTGTCCAAAAATCATTTCCCCAATTTATTGCTTGTTCACTATTACTAGCTATTGTGTAAGCTAATATGTCTCCATCTATTAATAATATATTTTTCATTTTATTTTCTGTTGTTTGGTTATGTAATTTGTAAGTGTGGTTAGTTCTTTTAAAGTAGCATCTCTTTTAATAGTATTAGCTCGTGCTGAAATCCATTGAACATTATTTTTAGTATAACCTTTTAAGTTATCAATTCGATCTAGTGATGGAGAATACTTATTTAACCCACCACCAAATATTAAAGGTGTATTAAATACAGGACACTTATGATTTTTTGGATAAAGTTTAATTACTTGTAATAAAGTAATTGTGTGTTTTAATTTTTTTATTTTAGCTCTGCGTTGTGATGCTTGCCAAGCAATTGTGATACAGATTATTTTGTAATAATCAGCTTTAACCCAACGTTCACTAACTCTTGATTTACGAGTTCTTAAATCTAAATACGTCCAACCTTTTTCTGTATAACCACGGGTTAAAATTCTACCACTTAAATTTCTACTAGTGTATTGCTTTCCAGGTGTGGCCAATATTACTATCTCCGGTAAGTGGAACTCTTAATCTTGATTTTATTCCAGCTCTTTCGATAGCTTTAATTACTTCTGCTTTAACATAATCTGCTTTTTCTTTTTTAACTTCTAAAATTAATTCATCATGGATCCATGCAACTAACTTACAATCTTCATTTAAAAATGATTTACATTCTGCTATCCAGTATTTGCTAGCTATAGCAGCTCCACTTTGTAGTAAACTATTAAGTGCTGAATGCTGTGATCTACAAAATATTCGTCTACCATCAAGTGCACCAATGTCACCGTTGTTTGAAACTTCTTGAACTTTAGTTACTAATTTTTTAAGTGCAGGTATTTTCTTTAAGAATTTATCTTTTAGCTTAAAGCCTTCTTCTGTTGTAGTACCCATAACTTCGCCTAGTTTTTTTCCACCTCCACCATAAAGCCAAGTGTACATAAATCTTTTTGCAAGCCATCTTTCTTCTTGTTTTAAACCTAGCGCTTGTAAAGTTCTTGTATGTATATCGCCATTAATAACATCATCAGCGTATTCACCACCATCGTAAGCTGCCATATAATGACCTAATACCCTTAATTCTATTTGTGACATATCAGCTCCAACTAAAACATTACCTTCAGATGCGCAGAATAAAGACCTACATTCAGGACCATATTCTAATATTACTGCTGGTACTTGTGCTAAGTTTGGATTGCTGTGTGTAGCTCTTCCGGTGATAGCACCATTAGTATTTATAGAACCATAAACTCTATTGTTTCTTTCTAATTTTAACCAAGCATTATTACCCTCAGCTATTTGTGCTATACGTTTTTGTATCATAAAATATCTTGATAATACTTTTGTTTCAGGCCAAGGTAATTGTTTTAAAATTTCATCATCTACTTTAGCTCTACCATCAGGTGTAAATTCTTTTGGCTTCCAATTACGATTATGTTTTAATCTAAAAGCTATATGGTCTCTTGAGTTAGGATTAAATTGTATTTCTTTCTTTTTAATAAAAGGTATACCAGCTTTATATCCAAGTTTTTTGTTATCTCTTTTAGGAACAAATTTACTTTCTTCAATCCAAGCTGGAAAAACTTTTTGTAATTCTAAACTAAGTTGTTCTCTTTCACCTGACAAAGATGAATATAATTTTTGAGCTTCTTTAGTATCAAAGCCAATACCGTTAGCCATCATTTGTGTACATAATATTTGTACTTCGTGTTCTAAATTTAAAGCTTCTTCAGAATATTCTTTAGTAAGTATTTTATTATAAAGTTTGTGAGTTACATGAACATCTTGCTCACAATATATAAGCATTTCTGGAGTAAATGTTTCCCATGATTGAGGTTTTTCCCCTTTGTGTTCTTTAAGTCTATGACCCCAAGCTTTTAAAGATTGAGAACCTATTAAGTTTTTTGGAAAACCATTGTGCATTAACTTAAAATCAATTTCTTTTATATGAGCATATATTAAACGACACGCAACTAACGTATCAAATAATTCAGCATCAGTTTTAATTTTTAATATTTTTTCTATAACAGGAATATCAAATGCAATAATATTATGACCTATTAACATTTTTGCTGTTTTAATTTTTTCTATACAAACATTTAAGTCTGTAAATACTTCATTAGTATTAATGTCTTTCATTACTATGCAATGAATTTTTGTAACTTTATTTAATAAATTGTCACACTCTAAGTCTAAAATATAATGCATTAGTTTAACCTCACGTATCTAACTTCAACTAAATAAGCGTATCTGCTCATTGATGAAAGTATTGCTAACATATCCATAATTACCTCTGCGTCCTCTTGTCTGTGTACATACAGTTGTTGTGTTGTTTCGTGTTCACGAGCTGCAGCAATTGCTTTACCAATTTGGCCCATAATAAAATCATTCCATTTAACACCGTAGTAATCAAATTTCTTCATGCTCTGATAAACGACCTGTTGTTGGATCAAAATTTATTCTTCCACACAAACCAGTTTCACCGGACCAACGGTTTTTTAAAACTCTTACTGAAGTAAGATTTTGATTTTGTGCTGATTGTTGATTTCTTTCTAAGCCAATTACAATATCACTAAGTTGTGCAATACCATGACTACCTCGCAGCTGACCTAAAGATGTAGCTGCACCTTCTTCATGTCCTTTATCATTAAAAACTCTTCTTAAATGACTTACAACTATTAAACCTATTCCTGTTTCAGATACTAAAGATCTTAAACCAGTCATTATAGCATCTAAATTTCTACGTTCATCACCACTTTCATTACCTGAAATAACAATACTTAAATGATCTAAAAATATATATTCACATTGTAAAGCTTTAGCTAAATATCTTATTTTTGATAATAAATGTCCTTGCTCTAGTGAGCCAAAATGATTGTAAAGTAAAACATTACCATTGTTAAATAAAACTTTAAAAGCATCTGATAATTTTTTCTTATCTATTTGTTCTGTAGATAAATGTAGTGGTGTGTTTAATTCTAAGCTTAATAAACTTTCAGCTGATTTTTGTATACTTTCTTCTAATGCTATGTAGCCAATTTTTTTATTATTTTTAATTAAATGATAAGCTAACTCTCTACAAAATTGACTTTTACCAATACCTGTACCTGCTGTAACAGTAACTAGTTCACCTTTACGCATACCTTTAGTTTTTGTATTCATAGAAGCAAACGGATAATTAATTGTTTCAACTACTTCTTTGTTAACTACTTTGTCTAATAAATCAGCAGCATCTATAATTCCATCTGGTCTAAATACTTTTGCGTCCCATAAACAATTTAAAAGTTCTTTTGCTTTATCAGCTACTAACATTTCGTTAGCATCTTTCATTGGTAGTCTTGCTATCTTAGCTTGACCAGGTTGAAATAATTCTGCAACTTGTTTAGCAGCTTTTATTCCAGGATCATCTTGGTCAAAACAAATTATAATTTCATCAAAGCCTGACAAAAATTCGAGAGATTTAGTTACATCTTTAACTGCTGAATGAGCTCCATTTTTTAATGAAACACAAGGCCATTGGTTACCATATACTTGACTAACACTAAGACAGTCTAGCTCACCTTCAACTATAGTAATTCTTTTTCCAGCATCTCTAAATAAATGTTCGCCAAACAAACCTGTACTTCTTGCATCACCTAACCAAGAAAACTTTTTATCTTTAAACCTTAATTTGTAAGTGTTGTTTCCATAATCAGCTACATGTACTAATTCATCTTTATATTTTGCAAATTTGTAATTGTATTTTTTGCAAGTATCTAATTTAATTTTTCTAGAAATTATTGGCTTATATTCTTGTTCTGTAAGTTCGTTCATATTTGAATTTTGTATTGTTGGAGTTGTTTGATCTGAATGTTCATAGTGATTGCAACCAAAACAATAGGCGTGCATATCGTCATAACGAGCAAGATTATTTTTTGAACCACATGATGGGCAAGGCTCGTGTCTTAAAAATTTAGCGGAAGTTTCCATATTACCTTTCTTTAATTTGAAATACGTGCGAGGATATTTTTATTACTTCAACATCTATGCAATACAGCAGTCAAGTTAACTGGGTTGGCCGGTTGAAGTAACTACGCGTCCTCGCCGTAGATCACTCTTTCTCCAAAGTAAACCGCTAGGTTTACAAGGCGGTGTTAAGTATCACCCTTTAGGGCGCGTATTTTAATTGGCTGCACATCATATCGAAAGGCAAAATGATGTAGATCTTCATCTACTATGAGTGCGTACCTTTTAAAACTAATTGTTCTTTATTACTATCAGATGTGTCTTTTGCTTTTTCCCAAAGCAAATCAATTAATTGTTGACCATCTTTTAAATACGTTGGAGATTTTTCATCTTCAAAGTAATCAGCTTTTTCTAAACAAATTTGTGCTTTTTCAAATTGTTGTTTGTAAAGGTGTTGTGAGCCAACAGTTAAATACAAATGACCTAAATTATATTTGAACTTATGTTGGCTCTTTAATTGCAACATGACATACAAGGAAACCATTGAAAAATTATAAATATCATAAACCCAACCTAACCAAGCATCACTTGATCTCATTGTAGCTATGCAATTTAATTCACCATTTCTTATTAAAAATTGTAAACTTAATGTGCAAGGTACATCATTAGTTTTCATTGGATTTTCTCGCCATATATTTAATACAGCTTGTCTTGAAGATGGATCTTCTGATAATGTTTTTATAATGTAAGGTAATTGATCTACTACTTTAACACCATAAGCTCCAAAAAATCTTACGCCATCATCACTAAATTTAGAAATTATTTTTGAATATGGTGCAATTGTACTAACTTTATTATCACCACTTAATATCCAAGCTGCTTCTGCATATCTAAACTTTTTACCTATTTTTCTAGATGCAATATTAACCATTGGCTCGTTCATATTAATTTTAGTTGAAACACAAAGTTGTTCTTTAGTCTCAATACCTCTAGGAGATACTGTTGGGCATTGCATTATCATATTTAATAATTGCAACCACAATATACTTGTAGAATTTAATTTTTGTTTTTCTTCTGTTTTATTTTTGTTGATAGATTTCTCTTTTGATAAACTCATCTGTACTCTCCTCTGCATAGTTAAAAATTGTAAAGTATGGGAACATGTTTTTGAGTAGTACGTAAGAATCGTATACTCTTGATACGCTATCAAAATCTTCATCACCGTCTTTTCTACGTTCTTCAAATCTTGAAAGCACTTTTGATTTAGGTGGTAAGCATAATATAAATTTGTTATTTACTTGCGCTCTTGCCAACAACTCCATTTTATTTATGTCGTAAGCTGGACCACTTCTAAATATTGTGCTGTAAATTAATTCACTTGGCCAATGTCTATCTATAATAACACTTTCTAATTTTAAGCTATCTAAATGAGGTTTGTAAGCATGTTTGTATTGACCATGATGTATGTAAAGATAATCTGTTAATTTTCCTTTTAACGCTGTTGCTAGTGTTGTTTTACCTGCACAGTCTGGTCCTTCTAAAATAATTTTCATAATCCTAACTCTCTTATTGTTGATTTAATTTGTAGTTGTCCGTACTTAATTATTAAGTCGTTAACTAATTTGTTTAGAGCTTTTGTTTGCAGCTCATTAAATTTTTTATGACCTACTAAAGCAATTCCTATTGTCTCGCCTTTATCATCATCTAGGTTAAAACCTATTTGATCTACGTGTCTTCCTTTTTTTACATCACCATCAATAGTAATTATAAAATGAAAACCAATTCCTAATAATCCTGATTTTCTATGTTGAGCATCTATTTGTTCTTTAGTAATATCTAAATTTGTTGGTGTTTTTGTTGAGTCTATAAATATAAACTTAGTCAACTTCCGGTTTTTTAGGCCTGACGTCACTTTCAACAATCCACTCTTTTGGTATTGTTTCTTTTGCATACTTAAATCCATTTGTTTGGCACCACTTAGCGTAAGTAGTTTTTGATATTTTACTGATACGTTGGTTAGGATTCGAAAATACAAATCTAATATCAATGTTTGGGTACTGTGCTTTAACTTGAAGATGTTTTTGTCTATCTTTAGTTAAAAATCTACCTTTCGCTTCAATAACAATTCCATTTGGCAACACAAAATCTGGAGTATATCTAGAATTTTTTTCTGGTCTTAAATATCTAATTGTAAATGATTCATAACTTATAGGAACGCCTAGCTTTTTTAATTGCTGAGCTATGCGTTCCTCAAGTCCACTTCTAAATAAAGTCTTCTTTTGACGTTTCATTTACAGGTGTTTTAATAGAAGTTGGTTGTTCTTCTTCTGCTGCGTGCACATATCCTTTTTCTTCTTTAAATCCTAGCGTAGCCATGCTTGGTAAAGGTTTTGTTTGTAGCTCTAATATTTGCACTCCAACTAATCTAATTGAAATACCAGCACCAGTAGTTGCAACATAATATGGTATAAGGTCTGCAGAAACTTTTACTTTACTGCCACCATAGACAATCATATCTGTCATTGGTTGACCTGAACTATCAACAACAACTGGTCGTATTTCAACGTCACCAATTTTGCCCTTCATTTTTATCTTAAATAAAGTTTTACCATTTTCAGATTCATATCCTCTTGGTCCTGGTTTTGGCTTTTTACCATTTAACTTTTCTACCTCAGCTAAATTTTGGGTATAAGCTTTGTCAATAACTGAAACTAATTCTTTTGCTTCACTATCATCAACATAAATATTACAACTATAAATTCCTTGTTCTTTATTGAATTTAAAATCGGGGTCTTTAAGCCACGGATAGCTTGCGATACCGACTGGAGTTGTAATACGTTCGTATTTACGTTTACTCATGTTTTTCTCCTTTTGATTAATGTATCTATATGTGTATCTAATTCACGAGTGTATATATTTAACTGAAAAAATACTTAGCTTTAGTGATTTCCTCAATATCCAATTTACCTTTTTCAGGTAAAGGTGGAATTTTATGTCTTAACTTCTCGGGAATTAATGCTGTTATTTGGTCTTTAAAGTTTTCCAATGGATCCATCTCTGTATACATTTGAATAAATGCAGATCTAGCTGCAGTATTCAATATTTCCATATCACAAGGTAATGTTGCGTAAGAATCATGCACCATACCAAAATCTTTAATACCTTTTGTCAAACAATGGTCAATCGTTAAAAACATGTGCGTAGCATCGAGCGCATGCACAAAATTTGGAGAAATTGCGTTTGCTTGTTTACGTTTATTAATTTTATCAGTATTAGATCTAATTCTAATTCTGCCCATCATTTTAGTTTTAACAATCATATCCTTTTGAGAATAGTAAGCTTGTTTAACTGGAAAACCTAAAGGTGTGGTCCAATGCACAGGTGTTTTTGTTTGTGCACAAAGTCTTGCAACTGTTTGTAACCAATCCATAGCTTCTCTAGCTTTAATAACTGTATTACCAATACTATCCCAAATAATATTTGCTAAAAATATATTAGCTTTTGGTCTATTTGAAAATGGTACTGTGTCACCTTTTTCTTCTCGATCAGAAACATATTCGTCAACAAACTCTACGCAAGAATATCTAGTACCACCATAAGGTAAAACCATAACACTTCTTTTTGTTGCTTTACGATCTATTCCCCAAGCAAGCCATTGTTTTGCTACAGGTTCATTAGATAATTTTAATTTAGCTATAACTGTATCTGCAACTACTTGATAAATATCTTCAGGTTTATCATTGTCAGTTAAATTTACAGCTCTACCTCCAACTTCATCTCTCAACACAGCTGAGAAGTTCTGTAAGCCATTACAAGAGCCATCTATATTGCAAGGTAAACCTGATTCATAACTTAAGCCATGACGAATCATATTTTCAAACTCAAACGTAGCTGCTAAAAATTGCCAAGGTTTATCTGCATGTTCCCAAAATGATGTTTGAAAAGGATCTCTTGCAGATGCAATTATTTGGTCTTTGTTTTTGTGCACCCAATTAATTCGTTCATCTATAGATACTTTGTCATAACCATAAGTGTTAGCTAATTGTAAACACAAATATTTTTCACCAACTTTACCTAAAGGTTTTTTGTTAGCAAATGTATGTAAAGCTTTAGCTAAGTCTGTGCCTTGTGGATTAAAATAACCTGTTACATAATAAAATCTATCTCTGAAACAAAGCCTACCAACATGATAAATTTGATCTTCATTTGAAAACTTATCAGCAATGTAAATAGTATTAGCTTCAGCAAGTCGTTTAGATCTTAGTTTTTGGTTTTGTGTATAAGCTATTGCCATCTCAGCTTTCCATTCAACAAAAGCTTTTTGTTCTTGTTCTGTTTTAACTTTTTTGTTTATGCTGTATGGTTTATTTGGCATATCCATTAATTTAGAAGTAATTAAACCACCACGATTTCTTGAATCATCATTAAATACAGTTTTAGCTACATTTAAAATTTCTTGATTAACTTTCCAAGGTGTTTCTTGAATAGTATTTAAACCATTATAAACTCCTGGCATGTCGTAGTTTTTAAGCTCTTCAATATATGTTCTATGACTAGTAATATTATTACCTGTAACTAAAAACATTGGTTCAATATGTGGACTTATATAACCTCCACCAATACTAGTTTTCCACTTACGAGGTTTACAAAGCATTGGGTAAAACTCAGGATCAAAAAACTCATTAAAATCTCTAACGTTTTTAATCCAAGCTAAAGTTTTATCGGTCGCTGTAAGTACATTATAAGCTCTTTTCCTTTTGAAGATCTTTTCAACTTGTACTAATCCTGTTGCTTCAATAAACAAAGAAACAAGTAATTCACCAACTAGCAGCTTGTCTCTAACAGGCCATTTATCCCATTCAAAACCAGTTCTTTTAGCACTTGATAGTAATTTAAAGCGTCTATACTCATAATGATTTGATCGCTTATCTAAATCTTTTGAAATAGTATCAAATAAAGTTTTATTAGTTTCATTAAAAGCTTGAAAGTATAACTCATCTTCAATTTTAGATCCGAGTGATATTGCTTGTGCTGTAAATTTTCTAACAGAAGTAACACTATCGATTATCTTTTTAGTTGCAATAACTGCTATTAACTTTGGGTCCAATTGATCTAAGTATTTCTTAGCTACAAATTTAGGTCCTCTACTATTAGCCTTTAAAAAAGTATCTATAACGACTTCATATTTATCAATACTAGCTTTTAGTAACTTTTTGCCATGAGTTGTCATACTCTCACGTTCTTTTTCTATCGACTTGTTTTCTCTATCTTTTGTTCTTTTACCGCCTCGATTACGCATCTCAGCTTCGTTTGCTATTTCTCTAACTATTAACTTTTTGTAGTCACTGATATAAGTCACCATTTTGCCCCCATTGTTGTATTAGTTACACTAATGAATACTTACACTTTTAACTAGTTGCTGCATAGCAAGTTACTGCTATACACTAGTGTAAATGTCCATTAGATGGATTTTAAGTCTGTTGTTGTTATTAAATAAGTCATAGATTAACAAACTTTTAATCAAAACCCTATGACTTTTGCCACTTGGTCACTGCTTTGGTCACTAGTATTTTCTAAAGCTTTACGAGCTTCAGTTTTATTTCGTGGTGCCAAATGTGCATATCTAAGTGTCATCTTAATTGTTTTATGTCCCATAAGTTCTTGTATTACTGTTATTCCAATACCTGCTTGTACTAATCTTGATGCAAATGTATGTCTAGTACAATGAAAA
>TARA_R110002074_G_scaffold61959_1_pt1 | contig 11271 bp, 12 predicted proteins | sample TARA_R110002074 | Tara Oceans TARA_R110002074 (sample SAMEA4397215) | marine metagenome | biome: Polar Biome; feature: [MIX] marine epipelagic wind mixed layer (ENVO:01000061); material: water (ENVO:00002006), including particulate matter (ENVO:01000060) such as... | depth 10-100 m
GCTTGTAGCCGCTGCTGTAGCTGAACCTAAGATAGTGTCTACATAGCTCTTGCTAGTTACGTCTTGTGCTAGAGTGGGTTCACCAACGCCAGTGATCTTACTAGTCCCCATAGCGATAGAGCCAGACATAGTCCCGCCAGTTAACGATAGCTTGAGAGCGTCTGCGGTGTCTACATAGGTCTTAGTTGCTGCGTCCTGAAGGCCAGTAGGATCACCTAGGCCAGTGACCTTAGACGTTCCCATTGCTATAGCGCCTGACATCGTACCACCCGCGAGAGGTAGCTTAGTGGCTAAAGAGTTAGTGACTGTTGTGGAGAAGGCAGCATCATCGCCTAGTGCTGCGGCTAGCTCGTTAAGAGTGTCTAGTGCTGCTGGTGCTATGTCTATAACATCTGATACGGCTGTGTCAACGTACAGCTTAGTAGCTGCATCAGCGTCAGCCACTGGTGTTGCTACATTGGCAAGCACAGTGTTAGTAAAGTCAGCTGTTCCGCTAACTGATAAGTTGTTTAGTGTGGTGGTGCCTGAAGAGGCTGTTACGTTACCTGTGACATCGCCAGTGATATTACCTGTGACGTTGCCTGTGACGTTCCCTGTGACCGCTCCTGTGACGTTACCTGTGAGGGTACCTGTGATACCGGCGCTGGCTGATAGGGTTGAGGCAGCCACTGTGGACGCTGTGGTTCCACCAATAGGAGTACCGTTTATTGTACCGCCTGTCACAACTGCATTGCTAGAAGCTAGTGTTCCGTTAGCTGTCAGCACACCTGTGGTTGTTAGGTTATTCGTACCAAATGATATAGCGCCAGAGGAGTCTGTAATAGACCCATTGGCTAATGTTAGATTGCCAATCAGACCACCAGTAGGTATTGTCACTACACCTGTAAAGGTTGGGGAGGCTATGTTGGACTTAGTTGATATAGCGGTTGCGATGTTATTAAATTCAGCATCGAATAGGCTGCCAAGAATCTTCTTAGCAACGTTACCGGAAGGTAGTGTATCCTTAGCGGTGAAGTTCGTGGTTTTAGTATAGTTGCTCATGTAGTTCCCTATTCGGTTATATAAACCTCCCCCAGCCTAGACCGGAGGAGGGTACAACAGTGTCAACTACTAGGAGTTAACTACCAGAACTACACCAGCTTCTTGCTGGTACTCATGGACACCAAAGATAGTATCCGCTGTGTACAGATCAGCAAGCCATTCTTGCTTGTACTGAGTCTGTGAACGCACGTCCAACTGTGTGGACAACACGATAGCATCAGGGTGAGCCATCAAGCTCTCCTTCAACTCACCACCAGCAGTAGCAGCGTTCTCAGCAGCTGTCTCAACTACAGGACAGTTATTGGTCATATAAATCTTACAACCATAAATGTCACCAAGCACACCATTAGCTACAGCCGCGCCTGTTACGAAATCACTAGACGTAAAGTCCGTGATACCCAACAGAGTAGACTTAACAGATGGTGGTATGATCCAGAAACGGTCAGTCATCGGGACATCGTTATCGTCCAGTTCCTTAACCATTGCTCGGATAATAGCTGCTGTCACTACGTCAGCCGGTACTACTGTATCAACGCCATAGGCAGTCAGTCCAGTAGAGGCATCAGGGAAGAAAGAGTTGCTATGAACCCAATCAGAACCAGAACCATTATCGTCACCTAGATACTTACCACGCTCGAGTACTGCTGTATCTACCCGCTTAGCAAGAGCATACCCAGCGTCCGAGGTATAGAATTGACGTAGGCTATCAGCAGCCTGCACATCAACAATGTCCTCGATGAAGCGTGAATATTCCCAGTGCTGATCGACTAGAATATCGACAGTACCTTCTGTGTTGCCTTGGATGGTTACGGCTGTATTCTCAGCCTTAGCTGCGGCTGTGCCGCGAACAGGAGCAGGTACGTGAATCGTATCGCCCTTCTTACCCACCATGCTTAGTTGTCGAACTAGCGGGGACGCTACTAGGTTCTGCTCGTAAGCAACCTTGATCTCATCGTTCCATAGTTCGGGAATGAAGCTAGCCGCTTCAGTTACACCAGTTGTCCCGCCTTGTGCGGGATATACGCTATTAGCCATTAGACTATTCCTTCTACATAAGTTATATTAATAGCGCGGTCTAAGTTACTTTCCTCTTACTCTGCCCTCGGAATACGCCTTACGTATCTCCGGCAGCATTTCATTGTATCGTCGCTTATCCTCACGCTGAAGTTTTCGGATGTCGGCCCTATAAACGAGCTTTCCAGTACGAGTACTTCCAGCACCTCCAGTTACACTGCCAGTGGCAGCCACCTTTGGATCAGCTTTGGAAACGGTTGTCTTCTTCTTGTCAGAAGCAGGAGCCTTTAACGCTCTCACCTCCTTGTAGGAAGATAACAATTCATCACCTGCCTCAACGTCAAAGTCCTTATCGGCCTTACTCAGCTGGTTCATGCGATGTTGTGACTTCTGTATCCACTCTCTAAATCCTGCCTCTGCAAACACTTCGTCTACATCGGGATGCCTTGACAGCAGGTCTTGCTGTTTAGCCTGTCTAGCTAGTTTCGCAGATGTCTCTCTCATTTCCTTAACTACTGGATGCTTATCAACTACATCACTTGTAGCCTTCTCTGGGTTTGAGTAGAAATCTACTTCTTCCCCTGTACCTTCGTCTTTCTTATTAGGCACTTGTGCGTTTTGAAGATTAGTATCTATAAGTTTATCAACAGTACCTCTAAGTTCCCCTACCTCGTTACCTTGTCTGCCAATGACGCTCTCTGCTTCTTGATGCATACGCACCAGTTCCGCTATAGACTTGCCATTGTACTTCTCAGGTAGAGTATCAGCATCTGGTTGTTGTTCAGCTTCTTTAGGTTGAGACTCCTCAGTCTCGTCAGCTGCAAACAGTTCCGATTGCTCAGTAGGTTTATCCTCCGAGTCACCATCGTTCTTGATATAGTCTTCTATCTTAGCCATCTTTCAAACTCCGTGTCTATTGACATTATGGAGAAGTTGCTATGTTAACGAGGAGTTCCATGATTGGAGATATTCCTCTCTTCCTTCTCAGTCTTCTTCTGCCGATCCCGCAGCCATTTGTCTGTTGCACATGGGAAATCGCCTGATATAACATCAAAGCGTACAGCGACTGAGCTGATCTGTCTAGTAGCTACTTCATTACATTCTGGGCAGGATGTTTCCCTTACGTCCCCGTCTAACCATGCTTCGGTAACGTGTCCGTTAGGGCATCCTACATCAAATACTTTAAGCATCAGCTGCGACTTCTGCTTCAATATCTGCATTGATTTGTGATTCAGTAGCGTCTACAAGACCCTCATAATTGAGTATCCCTTCTAAGACTCCCGTCTGTCCCTGTCTATTACCGAGCGATTGCAGACCTTCGATGCCAGCTAATCCTGCCACTGCTCGTAGGTTGTTCTGCATATCCTCCATAAACAAAGCCCAGCCTTCCATCTCAAAGAGTGTTCTTATAGTCTTAATCCGATCAAGTTCATTCTGGGGGTTGTAGTCTATAGTACTCATTTGACTGCCTCCACTTTAGGTGCTGCTTTTTCCTTTGCCGCCTTAGGCGTAGGGTTCTTCAGGGCTTCTAACTCGGCCTGCAACTCTTTGATCTGAGCCGTACACCAGTCGAATCTTCCGTTAACCTGATTAACAACATCACCAAACTCTCTCTTACTAATCATACTATCTCCTCGCGCCCCTAGGGGTTATGCGTTTGTTTAAATTAAAGCAGTTGCTGGTAGCTCCTGTGTAGGAGCCTTCGGCCCTGCTTTGTCTTCTTCTATGTCCTGCTTACGGTCAGTCTGTAACAGCTTGACTACCTCCACACGGCGTTTGAAGTTGGTTTCATCTTGGTCCCCATCACTAAGGTTATTAGAGATAGCCATGATGCGATCATTCTGTATCTTGAATGGGATGGCTATAGACTCAGCATCGTACTTCTTAGCTCTCGCCTGTGACTCTGCTGCCTGCCCCTGTAGTGCGTCTGCCTGTCCCTGCTGCACATCCACAGCCACTTGCTGTGCCGCCTGTGCTGCTTGCTGGTCTTCAGGGCTTACTTCCCTAGACTGCTTAAGTAAGGCAACAACTTCTTCTCGGTTTGCTACGTTCATGTTCTGTACTATTGACTCAATCAATACAGCATAGGCTGGTGAGTCGGGAGACATGGTTTGTAGTAGCTGTATTAGCTGACTGACTTCGTACTCTCTAGCCATAGTACCGAGACTAGATGATACGTTAAACTTGAAGTCACTAGCTGGATAGTTATCTGGGTCATACTGCATGTATCTGTAGGCTGTACGCTCTACTAAAGGGATTAGGAAGTCGTCTTGGAAGTTGGTCAAGGTACGCTTGTGTCTCTTGATCACGGCTCCCAAGGACATACTAGTCCCTGCTGCTGTGCCGTTGTCGTTAATAGACCCTGCTACGCCTGTAGTGTCTACAGCGCCCGTAGCCATCTGTAACATCTGTCCTAATGCTTCTGCTTGAGCGAAGCTGATTTGACTGACCTGCCCGAAGTTGAAAGGCATCAACGCATCTTTGGGATTGCCGTTAGTAATCACAGTCCGTCCTGGAGTCACCTTCGGATGCATCCCGCGAGGCATCTTAGTACCGTCCACACCCATCATAGGATGCGCTGTGAGGGCTAATGCGTCACTCCTAGCCCTAAGCTCAGAGTCAAGAGCCTTCTGTATGCCATAGCCCTTCTCAGGGACTCCTCGACCGTGCCACATTGTAGGTAAAGTGTCCCACGCGAAGCCAACTATAGGTCGGTCACCCATCATATACGGGTTCGGCTCTGCCTTTAGGATGTACTCGCCGTTCAATATGACTACAATGGCCTCTACATACTCGGAATCAGCAGGGACACCTGCGTTCTCTGGCTGCTCCTCTGTCTCAAACTCCTTAAGAGGGTCTTCATCGCCCTGTATTGTCTCTTTATCCAGCAATTCCCTTGGAACTAGGCCGAAATACTTGGTAACACGCGCTGTATTCTCTGGTCTGCGTACCAATCCTTGATCTTTAGCGTCCTCGCGGCTTGAAGCAGCCTCTACGTGGACATCATCGCGGTATATTCCTTGATCTTGTAGTATCTGTACCTGATGTACAGGAACAAACGAGTTGTCAGAGCCGCATCCTAAGCCATCGTCGATGCTTGTAGCTGCTGGGTCAATGCGGAAGTCAGCGGGGTGGATAGGCATTACATCACAGACGATTCTGTCCTTAGATGTTATACCTACTTCTACTTGCCCCTCAGCCCCTTGACTAGCTGGCACACGCTCAGTGATACTAGTGAGTACAATCTCAGCAACGCCGTTGCCGTATATCGCCCCATTCAGTACCACTTCACTGATTGCCTTCCTGACCTTCCTCCGCTTCATGTCAATCAGCAACTGCTCACGCAGTACCATAACATCTCTAGCTTCGGCGTCCCCAAGGTTATCTTCTACGTCGAATAGCTGCCCTCTGCCATATATAGCTTCTTCCACTTCAGCTACAGCAGACTCAACAGCCTGTGAGGTGTGTGGTGCTACTACTTTAGAACGCTCACTCTCTCTAGTCTTGTCTGAATTCTTCCATTGACCACGCCATATACGCTCATACTCTTGATGACGCTGCTTGAAGTTAGACTCATAGAAGTCTCCCCACTCGTTCATGTGAGTCATTACCCATGTAGCTAAGTCTTCGCCTTGTAGTTCTTTCATGTATTAGTAGCCTGAGACTTCATCTAAAGGTTCCCATTCATAGTCTTCATACTCTTTGAAGTCTACGCCGTATATAGTGTTAGTCAACTGATCTACGTAACTCAATGCGTCTATCATGTCGTCGTGTGTCAGCTTGTCAGGGAACTGGAACAATTCATCAATGAACTGCATGGTCCAATCGCCTTTGTTCAGCTTGATCTTACCGTGTTCGAACCTGCCTTCCAAGGCCCAACGAATACGCTGAGTCTTGTTAGTGTTACCGTGTGTCAGGTCTTCAATCACGAAGAAGTTATTACGCTGTCTCATCAAGTCCATAAGAGGACTCATGATTGCTTGCTTACTTATGCCCTGCTCTATACCAACTGCTAGTGGCTGGTGCTTGTCTACCAGATTGAAGATATGCTGAGCAGTCTCGTCTGTAGTCCAGCGCCCTACCTTGATCTCCTTAACCCACCAGCCGTCCTCATTCACCTTAACTACTGCTATGGCTGAGTTGTCTCTATTCCCCTTAGACTTACTACCTTGTACTTCAAAGCCTGCTAAGTCACAGGCTATGTAGTAGTCCCCTACGTCCGGTTCCTTGTCCTCATAATGTAGCCACTCCTCTTTGAATATCTCACTACCTGAGGCTTCAAAGCTAGCCATGTATTCTTGACGGAACGCAAAGCTAGATAACTCTTTCTTGGCTGCTTCTATCTCTTCCCTCTCTATGAGGGGGTTATCATACGTGGTAAAATGCCACGCCTTAAAGACTGGATCACCTCCTAGACTTGCTTTAGAGTACAATTCAAAGAAATGGTTTCTCCCCATAGGGGTTCCAATGAACATAGCCCCACCCTTTCTATCTGACAAGGCTGGTCGTATTACTAAAGGCCAAACATCTGGCTTCATGTCAGCATACTCGTCCAATACAACGTACTGTAACGAGATACCCCGCATAGTATCTGGTCTATCACTACCCTTCAGACTGATCCTAGACCCGTTCATGAGCCGTATCTGAAGGTTGTTAACATTCTCTCCAACCCGTACAGCGGCTGTAGTGTCTAACATCAGCTGCCACATGATGTCTCTAGCCTGCCCCTGTGTAGGTGCAATGTAGAACACATCACAGTTTGGCTGTGCAAGAGCCTCAGAGACTAGCTTGTAACAAGCCATCCTCGTCTTTCCTGTGCGTCTACCAGCAGCTACTACCTTGAATCTTGCTGTATCTACCCAGACAGCTTGCTGCCAAGGTAGTAACTCAAAGTTTAAGTCTATATCGCCTAGGGCCATCTAGTACGTCCAAGTAATCGGAATATTAGATACGCTCAGCTGTTAGTGCGTCAAAGCCTTTGTCGTCCAGATGAGTGATAGCTAACCACGCATGTGTCATCTCATCGCCTGTTCTTGAACCACCAACAACCCACATGTCCGCGTCTGGGTTATTCGGATTGTCCGTTGTGTTATCATACCACTGCTTCAGTATTAACACAGCCCCTGCTGGAACTAGTGGAGCTACGTCTGCGTTATATATATGACTGTGATGCCATGTAGCAGACCACTTCGATACTTGACTAATCTGCTCAGTCTTGCCTGTTTCTGGGTAGAATATCTCAAAGGAGGCTGCGTTCATACGCAGATGTCCGTGTGGTTGAAAGCTATCTATGCGTACAGGGTGGTCAAAGGAGTGCATACCCTGTGTCATGAAGTAGCCGTTAGGCGGTATTACAATATCAGCCTGATCAGATATTCTATATAGGGATAGGTCTTGCTTGTATGTTAGAGACTCTGAGGCGGCTTCGTCATGAAACCATAAGCCTATCTCGACTACGTTGTCTTTGACGGCCAAGCCTGCTGCTGTGGCTCCTACGCCTCCTGGAAACATATGAATGTCCCAAGACACCTCTGCATTAGCCGGTAGAGTACGACAGACACCTTCAGGTACTATCTCTCCCCACTTGCCCATAGCGTATTCAGTTAGCATTCCTTTGTTTTCGCCGTCAACGAGGACAGAGCTATTAGCGTGATGCACAACAGCTCTAGCGTCTCCTCTGGGCTTCACTTGGACGGCTTTGATACAACGATCTTCTGTCAGACCGGTAGGCACTGTGTGCTTGCTCCATAGGTCTGCACCGTTAGCTGGTATGTCTATTGGAGTTGAAGCAACTATGATGTCTGGTTGTCCTAGATCAGCAGCAAAGTTCCACTCTGTTGGATCGCGTACTATAACGGATGGTGGTAGGATGTCTAAGTCGCCTTGCTGGCTACCTGTCTCTACCCATTCTACAATAGTGTCTATCTCTTTTGTGGTAAGCCGCCAGTCACCTTCTAGGTCTTGGATGCCAATGCCGTGGTCATAGGCATATGGAGGCATCTCTCTAGTCATTACTTTGTAGGAGATCAGAGGAGCCCACGGGCGTACTTGATCGTAGTTGGTTAACAACATAGGACCAACACCACCCGCTTGGTGGCATACTACACAGTTGTTATTTATAATAACAGCAATATCACTGTTGTACGTAGGCGCAGCAGCATAACTTGTAGCTGCCCAGTATACGGTTAGTACTATAAGAGCAATGAGTGCAGCTATGTGTTTCATCCTATATCCTTAATATACCCATACTACAGGAGTGGTTGTTCGGTCATCTATGTGTACGAAGTTCTTACCTACGCCTATGCCACCGAAGCCCATTAAGAAGGCTTGTTGTAGTATAACATACCGCTCAGCAGACGTATTAGCAGCGAAGTCTACAGCAATACCTTGTGTATGCGTCCCTGCCTTCTCCTTCTTAGCCTCAGCTGGGTGTGTCTCGTCTCTAAACCCACTAGTAACAACCAGTGGAAACCCACACTTATGCCTAAGCTGGTCTAGCTTGCGTATGAAGCCGTAGTCCGTCTCCATCCTGCCTGTGTGCGTACACGCAAACTCTTCTGGCTTGAAGTAGTGGAACCCAAACTCGTTCTCTTTAGTCATCATCTACTTCCTCGTAGTCTGCTTCCAGTGCGTCTGGAGATACAGATACGCTTCCCCCCAGACCCGTAACATTAATAGTAACTGAGGGTTTCTCACCTATGCCCTTCTTAGTATCGAAGGCACTAACAGGTAACGCTCTATCCATCCAGAGCTTCCATGCCGCTGCTTGGTGTGGATGTCCATCTGAGGTAGCGGCAGTGAGTATTGAGTCTAGTACCTTCCGACTCTTAGGGGAAGATAACATTCTAGCTCTGTACTCTGCTATGATACCGGCCTCGCCCTTAGGGCGGCCTACCTTATTTCGTTTAGTATTAGAAGCAATGACAGCCTTCTTGGGCCTGCCTATCTTCTTCTTAACATTCTCATCTGGCACTACTAAGCTCCTTTTGTCCTACTACGTAGGAAGGATAACAAGTGGTATCTACTCGGACTCTTAGTTCAATCAAGTCTCTTAGACTGAATAGACTACCACCACCTGTTAACTCTTTATTTAACTCTATAGTATAACTATATTATAGCATGGATACGAGGCCGTGTCAAGTCATATCGACTATTGATCTGTTAAAGAGTCATATAAGACGCATTAGGCTAATAAACGCCAGTAATGCATCAATAGAGACACATAAGACTCTATTCCACGTCAGAGGTAGTGTTATTGTGTAGTATAACGTTACCGCTATCTGTGCAGATTCTGTCCCTTAGCGTTACCGTTCTACCCAATCTAAGCCATTGACTTATAAGACTATTGCTCCTATACCCTTTCTTCTAATTAATTCCTATTTCGCTTCTAGCAAGTCTATGCGGCAACCTTGAGTATTAACTTGTTCGCGCACGCCCCCGCCCCCATGCGCCCGTACGCCTGAGCGCGACGCAGGCACGCACACGCACACACGAGCCCGCAGGCGCACACACACGCACGCTCACGCACTCCCGCGTACACGTACACGCACGATCACGCGCGATGCTGGGAGAGCAGGCGCGGGAGTCTATGCGGCACGCCATAGCACACTCCCGATCTGTTACGTCAGGTAACACAGGTAACACAGTCTGTTACGCTAGGTAACACTGGTAACACTATGCCGATTGCTAAGCCATTGATTCCATTGGAGTTATTAGTTGGCATGGTGCGTGCATTAGTATTGACATGCCGGCATTTTGACCGGCCACATTTGAGGTACTACACCATGAACACATTGGACCTACTAGGATTTGATCCTGAGCTATTGAACCTGACTCAAGCTATCGAGACAGAAACCTTCGAATTGTCCGTTGTAGATACTGAGTATCTCGAGCGTAAAGACTTTGACGAGGAAGAAGACGATTTCACCGATGAAGACTTTGACGCATGTATGGGACTGGAAGTATCGAATGATTGGTTCGATCGCTAAACCTACTCACAAGCCATAAACAACGGAGCCGCTTCAATGCGGCTTTTTTGTGCCTGCAATTCCTGAGAAGCCGCTCCTGAGCCGTCCTATCCCGAACCCTAGCCCTAGTACCAAACCGCCGCTAAAATGCCTTAGGCGGCTCCTGAGAGCTTCTGAGTGCTATTCCTGAGTGCCTGAATCAGTCCGATTCGCCACAATTGCCGATTCCTGCGCATATCACGCCCGTATCACGTGTATACACATACGCGCATGCGCCTACGCACACGTACGCACGCACACGCACACACACGTACGCCTACGCGCACACACGCCTACGCGGGCGCACACGCGCTCGTACGCACACGCATACGCACATACGCGCACATGTACGCGCCTACGCAGGCACGCATACGCATCACGCGCACGTCATCACAGGCACTACGCACGTCCGAACGTTAACTGGGCAGACCGAAGGTCTGAAAAGAGGGGAAGGGCTGGAGGCTGTTGGTACGTTCTTAGTAATTCTTTACAGATACGAAGTAGCTGTAAAGAATTACTTAGAACTACCCAGAAGGATTATGTTGCTGCGACGACAACCTGATTGGTAGCAAAGTTTTATAGCTCGTAGCAGTTATCCTAGCTGCCTTGTAAGCAAAAGTTAAATTAGGGGATGTGAGGGGAACGAATCCTAAGCACTGCCAAGAGTCCCCAAGGGGATTGAGTAGTGAATTGTGGATAACGGCTAAGCATCGTCGATGAGTGAATCGGCCCTTGATAAAGTACTTCATGCTGCGTTTGATGCCAACTGTGCCTCTCATGTCAGACAGCTCCTACCTTGGTAGATAGGAAGTATGCAACCTGCTAATACCTCCGGTACTGTCGGAACTTAATGGTTGTGTAAAAGGGGGCCACATTAGCTCATCGATAGACAACATGTCAAGAACATTGGCACTAACGTACCGAATCGGCCTATAAGCAAACCCGATGGTTACACAGTGTAATACAATGCCTTGACTAGTCATTAATTATTCTGTTATACTATATAGTATACAGAGTAGTTACTAATAGGTACTACCTGTTCTAGTACTGATTAGTAACTGCTTCGTTCCCATTAAATACAAAGGATACACTTATGATAAGAGTAGACAAGACAGAAGGCATACAGCACGGCGTTAAGTATACAGTGACTAAAGAGGCTAGCGGTGCTGCCGTAGGAGACACTGTAATGCTAGAGACAGACGATGGTTCA
>TARA_R110002074_G_scaffold6989_2_pt1 | contig 11265 bp, 10 predicted proteins | sample TARA_R110002074 | Tara Oceans TARA_R110002074 (sample SAMEA4397215) | marine metagenome | biome: Polar Biome; feature: [MIX] marine epipelagic wind mixed layer (ENVO:01000061); material: water (ENVO:00002006), including particulate matter (ENVO:01000060) such as... | depth 10-100 m
TAGGACCTCAAATGTTATCAGTAGCCATTATAATGATTGGACTAATTGTTTTTTTCGCAATTATTGAATTGAAAATGACACCACTTCAAGACCGTCAAGTACAAAAGGTAGTAAATATAGAGGCTTTTAATAACAACAATGACACGAATGCTAATAATGATAACGGTTTTTGTAAAACACATGAAGGGGATCGAAATAAATTACAAGAGAGTTGTAGTGGTATGACCAAGGATAATTGTTTAGCAACATCGTGTTGTGTATACGCATTAATGGATGGAAAAGAGCAATGTCATTCAGGTGACATAAATGGACCTACATTTAAACGTGATAAAAACGGAAAGTCAAAAAACATTGATTATTATTATTTTAGAAACAAATGTATTGGTAAAGGATGCGAGTAAGTATTTTTGAGAATATTATTGTATATCATTATACTATATTACACGCTAATATGAGTTGTTTGTTTAATAGTTTATCTTACTTTATAAAGGAGAACAGTAATGTTATAAGACAGAAAATATGCGATTATATTGAACAAAACAAACCTATCATGGATGGTCTTGATACAAAAGATATTATAAATTTCGAGGGTCCTAATTATATTCAAAAAATGCGAAACACAAGTACATGGGGAGGTGCTATTGAGATACAAGCTGCTTGTAATTTATGGAACTATAAAATTATTGTCAATAATCATCGCGACCGAAATCATACAAAAATAGAATTTGTTCCAGTTACAGGTTCGGTTGAACAAATAATTGAATTACAATGGACTGGAGGACATTATGAACCGATTCGAACATAAAAAGAAGTATGAATTTAATTCGATTAGAATAAAAAAACAAACATCAAAAGTAATATTATTTAAAAAAATTGATTTATATATAATTTAATAATCTATATATAATTCAAGATGATTATACCTGTAAAGTGTTTTACGTGCGGAAAAGTGGTTGGTAATAAGTTTGAGTATTACCAAAAGGAAGTAAGAAAGATCAAAATGGCAAGAGGTATGGATGTAGATAAGGTGGTATATTTGACCGAAGACTTTGTGGACAAGACTCCTGAGGGAGAAGTTTTAGACAAATTGGGTTTAAACAAAATGTGTTGTAGAAGACATTTATTAACTCATGTAGATATAGAATAATTTCTAGTTATAGTATATATAATAATGGTAAAAACGGTAAGAAGAAGAAATACAAGGAAAGTGAGCAAAAAGAGTCGCTCAAATAAGAAACATCACACAAACAAAAAGAAATCAATGAAAATTAAAAAGATTTTTTTGCGTAAAAATAACAAACGTGCGAAAACGTCAAAACACCATACAGCACATAAACACCGTGTAAAGTTTCATCACAACAGAGGACATCATAATACTCGTAGAGTTCGATTTGGTGGAGCAAAAAAAAGGAAATCTATGCGTGGAGGTATGGTATCAAGTCCTGCTGCAGGACCTGTAGGATATTCATGGCAAGGAGGCAATGAAGCTACTTGGCCAGGTGTAGGAGCAAGTCATGGTATAGATACACAAGGTACAACCATGTCAAATCATTTTGGATTAAGTCCTAATGGTATTGTTGTTGGAGGTATAGATCCTGCTCGTTCAACAAGTGACGATGTAAATCTAAATAGTTCAATGACTGGTGGAAAAAGAGGAAAAAGAGGAAAAAGAGGAAAAGGAAAGCGCGGTAATATGAAAGGTGGATTTTTCCAAGAAATTGTAAATTTAGGAAGAGGTACACAATACGGAGTAAATGGGGGGTATTTTGATTTAACCGGAAAACAACAACCATTAAGTCAAAATCCTTATCCTACAGATCAACCAATAAATAAAACAACCTCTTTTATTGGAGGTATTCCACCAGACGTGAAAGAAATATATAAAGATGCTAATATGAATGCGGCAAGCGCCTAATCATAAATAAAAATAATTTTTTCTTCAAATATATCATAATGCTACGTTCATTAAAAAAACTATGCACACCTGCTATGATATATTTTGTTATTAGCATATCCACTTTATTAGTAATGATATTTACGAATATAGGGAATACAAACCGTTTTTGTATGGGAGAATTCGAGTGCCCTGTAGATAATGTTTTTGTTATTTACATTATTAAATTAGCCTATTTATTATTTGTAACAGTTATGCTTGATTCTCTATGTAAAAATGGCTACGCAGGTATTTCGTGGTTTTTAGTATTCTTTCCGATTTTATTCTATTTTGTAGTCCTTGGACTGTTTATGATAAGACAAAATTCTACATTGATTATTCAACAATCAAGTCATGAAGAGAAACAAATGGGCTACTATATGTAAGTAATGTACAAATGAAAGCAATACGTCAATAATTTAGCCGTGGTATTTACAACCTTTCTATTATAATTTAATTAATATGTTATCGATTAGATTATAAAAAAATATACATATGATATAATATAATACATATGAGCATCAAATATAATACAGCTACTTGGAATATTATTGAAAAATTTTTTTATGATAATCCACAAGTATTAGTGAAACACCATATAGACTCGTATAATGATTTTTTTCGAACTGGTATGAAACGTATATTCAAAGAAAAGAATCCCATTATTCTTCAAAAAGAACAAGATCCTAGTACAAAAGATTTTAAATACAGATGTGAATTATATTTAGGTGGCAAAGATGGATCAAAAATATATTACGGAAAACCAGTGATATATGACGATAATCGTGAGCATTTCATGTATCCAAATGAAGCACGATTAAGAAATATGAATTATGGAATTGCGATACATTATGATTTAGAAGTGGAGTTTAAAATTATGGGCGATGATGGAAAAATACAAGAGTCGAGTATAACCTACGAAAAGCTATTCCTAGGTAGATTTCCAATCATGGTTCAATCTGATTTATGTATATTAGATGGATTAAATCGAGAAGTGCGGTATAATATGGGAGAATGTCGTAATGATTACGGAGGTTATTTTATTATTGATGGTAAAGAGAAGGTGATTATCAGTCAAGAAAAATTCGCGGATAATATGCTTTATATTAGAGAGAATTACAATGACATATATAGTCATGGTGCTGATATAAGAACTGTATCAGAAGACGCATCAAAACCGGAAAGAACATTGTCGGTTAGAATTGTAGCTCCGACATCACAACAATCAAATAATCAAATTGTTGTAAATATACCCAATGTAAGAAAACCGATACCATTGTTTATTTTATTTAGAGCTCTTGGTGTAACATCCGACAAGGAAATTATTGAATATTGTCTGTTGGATTTGGAGGCAAACAGTTCCATGGTCGATTTATTTATTCCATGTATTCATGACGCTGGTAAGATTTTTACACAGGAAACTGCTCTAGAATACATCAAAACATTTACAAAAGGCCATACTACTAATTACGTATTGGATATTTTGATGAATTATTTTTTGCCAAACATTGGTGAATTGAATTTTCAACAAAAGGCGTATTTCTTGGGATATATTGTAAATAATTTGTTGCTTGTATTTACCAAATTGGAAGCACCTACAGATCGTGATAGTTTTAAATTCAAGCGTGTAGAAGTACCAGGAATATTATTATACGATTTATTCAAGGAATATTTTAAATTGCAACAAGATAATATCAAATTGAGGTTAGATAGTGAGTATAATATGAAAAAATCCAAGACTATTTATCAAAATGAATCTTTCAAGGATTTAATTACCAATAATTATGAACGTATTTTCAATGAAAGGGTCGTGGAGAATGGTTTTAAAAAGGCATTTAAAGGTAATTGGGGTTCTGAGGAACATACCAAGAAACTAGGCGCTGTTCAGGATTTGAATCGTTTGTCTTATAATAGTTTCATCTCTCATCTAAGAAAAATTAATTTACCAATGGACTCGAGTGCAAAGGTGGTGAAACCTCGTTTATTACATGGTTCTCAATGGGGTATTATCGATCCTGTAGATACACCGGATGGTGGTAATGTAGGATTTCACAAACATATGGCTATTTCGACTCATATTACAAGTGGCTGTTCTAGTTATCCAATGATGAAATTCATGAGGAGTATATGTCAAATGAAGTTGTTAGAAGAATGTAGTAATAAATATTTATTCAGTTCTACCAAAGTGATTATAAATGGTAGTTGGATTGGAGTTATCACTACACCTCAAGAAACAATACGACTTATAAAGAAATACAAACGTAATGGATTAATGTCTATTTATACGAGTGTAAGTTGGAACATAAAAAAGAATGAATTGATTATTTTTACAGACTCTGGGAGATTATGTAGGCCTGTATTTTACGTAGATGAGAAGAATACGCCTAGTTTTAAAAGAAAAGAAGTCTGGGAAAAGTTAAACAGTAATACATTTACGTGGTCGAATTTAATTAGTGGTTTTGCCAAGAAGCTAGACGAAAATTATGATGTAAATACATGTAAGATATATAAAATAAACGAGTTATACGACACCGATGATTTTAGCAAGTTGGAAAACACCGAAGGGATCATAGATTATTTGGACACTGCTGAAGAAGAAACTGCATTGATATCAATGGATTATGATATGGAAAGCAAGAAACCATATACTCATGTTGAAATTCATCCATCCTTAATATTAGGTGTAATGGGTAATCAAGTCGTTTTCCCTGAGAATAATCAGTTACCTAGAGATTTGTTTTTCTGCGGTCAAGCAAAGCAAGCAGTGTCTCTGTACCATTCGAATTTCTTTTCACGAATCGATAAAATGGGTGTAGTATTGAATTATGGTCAGTTGCCATTGGTCAAAAGTCGTTATTTGCAATATATTAATAATGAGGAACACCCTTATGGAGAGAATGTAATTGTGGCTATCATGGTATATGGTGGTTATAATGTGGAAGATTCTATATTATTTAACGAAGGATCATTAAAGCGAGGAATGTTTAGAACAACGTATTATAACATGTATGAAACACGTGAAGAGAGTTCAACTGTGGGCGACAATACAGTTGATACACATTTTCAAAATATAGAAGATACGACGGTAGAAGGGAAAAGGTATGGATATGATTATAGTGATTTGGATAAGTATGGTATAGTAAAAGAGAATACAGAAATGGATGATAAAAAGGTGGTAATTGGAAAGGTCCAGTCAAATTTGGATAATCCGAACATTAGTATAGACGCATCCGTGTATCCCAAGAAAGGACAATTAGGATTTATAGATAAAACATTTATGACAGAAGACGAAGAGGGTTTTCGATTAGCAAAAGTGAGAATTCGTGAAGAGAGAATTCCTGCGATTGGAGACAAATTTTGTAGTCGTTGCGGACAAAAAGGAACGGTTGGTCTAGTGATTCCTGAGGAGGATATGCCATTTACAGACGATGGAATACGTCCTGATATAATTATAAATCCTCATGCATTACCATCAAGAATGACGATTGGACAATTGGTAGAAACCTTGATGGGAAAAGCCTGTGTAAATACAGGTGGTTATGGTGATTGTACTGCGTTTGTCAATAAAGGTTCAAAACACGAAATGTTTGGAAAAATATTAACTCAGAATGGATATAACTCAACTGGTAATCAATTGTTATACAATGGTATGACTGGAGAGCAACTACAAGCAAACATATTTATTGGTCCAACCTATTACATGAGATTGAAACATATGGTAAAAGACAAGATTAATTTTCGTGCTAAAGGAAAAATGGAACAGCTGACACGTCAGACAGTGGGTGGAAGAGCAAATGATGGTGGTCTGAGAATAGGTGAAATGGAACGTGATGGTGTAATAGCTCACGGTGCTGCTGGTTTTTTACAAGAATCTATGCTTACAAGAGGTGATGAATATTATATGGCGGTTTGTAATAATACAGGAACTGTAGCTATTTATAACAACAGTCAGAATCTTTTTTTAAGCCCAATGGCTGATGGTCCTATTAAATTCAACACAACAGTAGATAAGGATTTGAATATTGAGAATGTGTCGAAATATGGAAGAAATTTCAGTATTTTGAAAATTCCATATGCTTTTAAATTATTAATACAAGAGCTTCAAATCATGAATATTCAATTACGACTCGTTACGGAAGACAATATCGATCAATTAACAAGTATGGCATATTCAACCAACATATTAAAGTTACAACATGAGGATGATGATGATACTATAGGTTATCCTATTCATAGCAAAATGAAAATGGCAATCACTAGAGAGATTAAGAATAGAAATAAGAAGATGCGTGATGGAACAATAATGAGCGACGAACCCCTTGATAAACTGAATGAACCAGTAGAAGAACCTAAGGAACAAACTCCTCTACAACCGGAAGAATATGGATGGTCTTACTATAGTTATGATGAAGAGCGTGGAGAAGCTTATAAATCTATTATACTGAATAACAAGGGAGATGCTACTGAAATATGGTTTGTAGGTGAACATGATGGTCAGTTACCAAATAGATTTCCGGCCGATTGGAATGCTAGTACATTGTTATACAATGATAAAACGCCTATTAATTCAAATGTAATGATTGAAGAGTTGAATAGCATACAAGAGCCAAATAACTGGAATATTGCGCTAGATGCTATACGTCGTGAAGAGAAGGGTAAATCATTTGCTATAGGAAATTCTGTTTCGTCTCATTATTCTCCAACAACACCACCATATGCTCCTGGAGAGCAAGTATCATCGACCTCACCATTATATCCTCCTCCAGGTTCTCCTCAATATGCTCCTGGGTCGCCTCAATATGCTCCTGGGTCGCCTCAATATGCTCCTGTGTCGCCACCATATACTCCAGGGTCACCACCATATGCTCCAGGGTCACCAGTATATGCTCCAGGGTCACCACCATATGCTCCTGGGTCACCACCATATGCTCCTGGGTCACCAGTATATAATCCAAACTCTCCAGGGTCTCCTCAATATGCTCCTGGGTCACCAGTATATAATCCAAACTCGCCAGTATATAATCCAAACTCACCCCAATTTCCACCTGACTCGCCAGTATACAATCCAAACTCACCCCAATTTCCTCCTGACTCAGCATCATACAATAGTAACTCATCTACTTCTACTATACCACCACCACCACCAACATCAGATTCTAATGATAGTATGAATGGTGGAGCTCAGGGTATCAATATTGATACAAGCGATACAACAGAATTAGATAAAATAGAAGATATGTTGAATAAAACAGCAACTAAACGTGACGATGGTATTGAATTAATTATAAATACAAAAGCAGAAGTAAAAGAAAACAAAGACGATAATGATAAAGAAGAAAGCGATAAAAAAACGATCAAACTAGGGTAATTATAATATAAAATTGAACTGAAATAAAAATATAATTTTGTATTATAAATAAGAATGTCTCAGTCAAGTGGAACGATCTCAACGATATTTAAGTCCAGACATAATTTATTAAAATTATTGTTTGGGCAAGGATATGATATAAAAGATTACGAGGAATGTAGTGTAAATGAAACACATATTATGTATAACAACAAACAATTGGATATGATGCTATCGTCTCAAAAAGAAGAAACAAACAAAAAGGTTTATGTAAAATACCATTTAGCGAAAACATTAAGAAGAGAAAATATCAACGATTACATTGACGACTTGTATAATTTAGAACAAGTTTTATCAAAGGATGATACGTTGATTATTGTAATTAAACAGGAGCCACACGAACCCCTTTTAAATATATTGAAACAAATATGGGAACAAGATGGTTTATTTATTATTATTTATAATTTAGAAAGACTTCAATATAATATTTTGGACCATGTATATGTTCCTAAGCATACAATATTAACTGATAAAGAATTGAATGATATGAAGAAACGTTATAATATAAACAATCACCATGAATTGCCTGAAATATCTAGATATGATCCAGTAGCTCAAGCAATTGGAATGCGTCCAGGACAAGTATGTAAAATACTTAGACCAAGTAAAACCGCAATTACAACAGATTATTACAGAGTATGTTGTCAGTAAAATGTATCAATAAAACAGATTACTAGTAAAATATTCTTAGTAGTATATAATGGATACGCTTATAAAAACGAAAAATACCATATCAGAATTAAATGACCGTTTTTTTTTAATTTTAGAAAATTTTGTACCGAATTATATAAGACATTTACAAGACCCTACGAATACACAATTATCTGATGAAATTTTACACGTAGATACAGTGAATAATAAAATACAGTCAGATGGGTTTATTTTGAAAAATAGTATGGATTCGGCAATACAAGCATCGCAACAAGAAATGGCTTTATTGAATGTTCAGATAGAGTCATTAAAAAGGGAAAATGATAAATTAACAGAGCAGGTAAAAAAACTGGAAAAAACATCATTGACATCAGTTGGTTTATATGATGAAGAAATAGACTGGTATCGACTACAAGTAAAGACCGTTCTTATTTTATTAGTTGGTTTTGCTATATGTATTAAAGTAGGTATTTCATTATATCCAACTTCTAGAGAATTAATGATGATACTAGGTATCGTGTTAATCATGAGTATTATGGAGAAATCCGGTATGTATTTATATGAAAAAATAAAAGGCGCAACAAGTGAAATGAAACCAACGTTATAATTGAATAATACAAATACAATAAAACATTTTTCTATCAGTAATTTATAGTAAATGTTTGATATTCAACAAGATGATATGTTACCATTTAATTTAGAACAGGGGAGAGATATTCTACAATATAACGAGGATATGGACAAAATAGTGTCTCCGCATTTAAAATTAATACAGAGTAGCACATTAAAAGAAGGTTTACCAGGTTCAAATTTGTCACACATAGATAAAAAATCATTGGAAGGTTTGCAAAATATTGAAAACAAATTCAATCAAACATTGGCATTATATGCTCAGACATATAAACAATTCAACGAAGATTTATTAACAAAACGTCAATCTAGTAAAAAAATAGTGGATTATTTAGGTAAAGTTGTGTCTGACACGGATGGAAATAACTATTATGTAAATAATTTCGGTTTTACTCATAAATACAGTGATAATACATGGGAAAAGAATAACGATTCATGTCCATCAACAACTACGCCATATAATAGGAAAATGAGTAATTTCAAGTCAGCATTACCCATGGTTCAAGGACAACCGTGTAAGATAGCTGGCCAAAATATTAAAAACAAAGATACAAAGGAAGAAGCTTGGGTAGATATCAAGGGAATCAAACATCCGTATAGTAATAAGAAAAAAAATGAAAGTTGTTCTACCGAACCAATTGAATTAAGTGCATCCGATTATAATTTGATTCCAACAGGAGGTGCCATGTCTAAAACAGACGAGTGTTTATCACTTGATGTAAATCCAAATTTGTGGGCACGATTACAAAAATTAAATGAAAAATTAAGAAAACAAGCAATACAATTAACCGACGAAATCGACAAACTATCTTTAGAAGATAGTAATACAAAACAACAATTAATGAATAAACGACAACAATTATTATCATACATTGAGACCTCTGAACGTGATAGAAATGATATTACGAGTAGCAATAATATGTTGATGCAAATGGTTGGAGAAGAATCCGATTCTAGTATGAGAATGACTTCCAATTACTATAGTTATATCATATGGATATTTATCGTCATTTTTATAGTGAGTTTGACTATTGCCGCATCAACTAATGACGGTGAAAAAGTTACAGGAATTACCTACATCATACTCGCATTTTTTATATTAATGTTTTTAATATACTTGTATAGAAAGTTGGGTAATGTCAGTATAAACTATTAAGAAAAAATAAGAAAAATAAGAAACGTATAGTATAACGTATTTATCAATAAATAATATATTTAATTTCTAACAAATTATATATATACATATTAAATGTCATTTGCTGATCAAGTTATTCAAGATAATCCGGATAAATATGAAAGTTTATTAGAAGCTAGAATTTTAAGTACGCAGTTACAGCTGAAATTAAACCAATATAAGGCGCTTCATAATCAATATGATAATTTATTACAGCGTCGAAATATAAAAGGTAATAATGCTGTATGGTCTGAATTGAATAATGAAAATTATCAAATAGGAATGGTTTCCTCTCCTACCCAAACCACAGACGATTGGAAATTCTTAGGTAAATCAAATACATTAAATGATTGTAAATTAAAAGCTGTACAAGACGACACCACAACATATTCTAGTGTAGTATATTATCCGTCGGATTTTGGTAATGATTGGAGTAAGTCTTGTTTTGGAGGTATAAAGGGGAAAAATATAAATTCAGGATACCAGTCGAAAACAATAACAGCTTTAGCACCGAACGGAACAACTGCTTTAGGGGGTGATGAAGGTGAACAAATAGTAAAAGAGATGAAAAAACTACAAGTTCAAATAAAAAGATTAACGAAGAAAATAAAAAGATCTGGAAAAGGATTAGATAATACGAAAATACTATTAAATGGTGAATCAACTTCAAAAAGTGAAGAGTTGGAAAAGTTATTGGTAAAAATGGAAACAGATAGATTCGAAATTGATAAATTAATTAGACAACCTGATGAAGCAGCAGGAGAGGAGGACAGTAATATAAGACAAATATCTAGTTATACTACTTTTAGTCTGTGGTTGTTACTTGGACTGGTCTCCATATATATGTCGTATTATGTATATTCACGTGAAAGTTATGAGATTTCAATGGTAGTTTATGTATTTATAGCAATTTGGATTTTAATTATATGTAAATATTACTATAAAACTGTTATAGATTATGGTGAAGGTTTTTGGAAATTTATATCAAATATACTACCACCTATACGTGTATTTTAAAATAGTATACTATAGTCAATAAAATAAAAACGTAAATAACTCGATATGATGTTAAATTATTATAATTTTTTATTATAATAATATATTAATAACGGCAATGGATAAAAACAGTGGTAATTTTTATATACAAAATCGGAAGAATATGGAAATAGTCGAAGAAAAAAAGAAAAATGATTTAGATGGTTCCAATTCATTTGACAGTACATCTTCAAGAATAGAGGGGATTGTAGGCATAGAAGGTTTCAATAATAAAATGACTGGTCTTATGGAAGATGGTCCTGTAGCAGAAAAAAACCTGGACGATTTTGAAGAATTGAAAAAGTTACAATTAATTTACAATAGACGCTTACAAGCATATAATCAGGCAGTTAAAACTCTCGCTGAAAATTCCCAGGGATATATATCCGCTAGCAATCGTAATAATAATCAGTTTGCAAACACTTTTTTGAGAGA
>TARA_R110002074_G_scaffold303364_1_pt1 | contig 11262 bp, 9 predicted proteins | sample TARA_R110002074 | Tara Oceans TARA_R110002074 (sample SAMEA4397215) | marine metagenome | biome: Polar Biome; feature: [MIX] marine epipelagic wind mixed layer (ENVO:01000061); material: water (ENVO:00002006), including particulate matter (ENVO:01000060) such as... | depth 10-100 m
CCTTCTCATAGCCATTCCTAAAGAAAAATCATCCTGTTTGGTAGCAATAAAACCATCTTCATCAGGGCCTCTATGCATAATTAAATTATTCATTTTAGTTAGTGCTGTAGTTATTTCATTTTTACTACAACTTGTTTTATTTATTATTCCGTTAATTCCACACATAATTTGAGGGACTTTTAGTTTATTATGAATTGATTGAATTGAGAATAGATGTTTTTCAATAAATAATGCTGAGCTCTTTCTAAACTCAAAATACTATATCTTTCTCTTTCGTTGGGATTGTTGTTATAATAATCTAGAGCATTTTTTAGCGCTTCCTGATCATCATTATTTATCAGGAGACCGTATTTCGCTTTAATAAATGCTCCTTTTTTTAATGTAACTAGTTCGTTATTATTTAATAGCTCCAAAGGACCAGATAAACAATTGGTAGAAATAGTTGGTAATCCTATTGCCATAGCTTCTAGTAATGCATTAGGAAAACCTTCGGTAAAAGATGAAAGAATAAAACAATGACTTTTTAACAGATAGTCATTTACATTTTTCACTTTTCCTTTTAAATAAACATTATTTTCTAGTTTTCTAACTTTAATTTCTTTGCTTAGGTAATCTTTGAGGTGACCTTCACCCAAAATGTCTAAATGATAATTTATATTCGATTCTTGTATTGCTTTAAGAATCATTATTTGGTTTTTTCTAGTATTTAAAGTGCCTGCAGTAACTAGTTTCATGGTGTCTAAATTTGTATTTAAACTACTTGGTACTTTTGTTTTTTCAGGAGTTTCTATAGGATTGTATATAACCCCCATAGGTATTTTAATTCCAAAATTGGCTTTTAAATCTCTATTAATATAAACTGAGTTTGAGAATAATTTGTCGCATCTGTTATAAAAAAAAGGATAAAACAATTTCGATATGTATAAAGATAGTTTACTGCTTGTATTCTCAGAAGGAAAACCACGTTCGCTGATAATTGTCTTTATATTTTTATTAAACAATGAAATAATTCCATTTACTAAATTGGGGAAAGCTAAAAAGGATATTGCATAAGCAATTTTCCTTTCTCTTATAACATCGTGATATTTATAGATAAATACAAATGCATCAAAAAATTTCATGTGTAACCGTCGATTAGCGCTTTTTTGGCATAACAATACAACTTTCACTTCCTTAGGAATTGAAAAATGCATTTCATTATAAAAAAGAATAAGTGTTACGTTATAATCAATTATTAGTTTTTTTAGTAATAAACTAATTACTTTTTCAGCTCCTCCGCTACCAAGGGTAATACTAAGAATACTTAAGTTTTTTTTTAAATTTGCCATTAAAGCAGTTTGTTTATTATTTTAAAATGTCAATAAATAATTCTTCATATTTTTTAAGAATTATATCTTTGTTAAACTTTATATTTACTGAATCAATGATAATTTTAGAATTCCATTTTTTCGCTGTAATCGCTTTAAAAAGATACTTAACAAATTCTTCATCATTATCAGCAATATAACCATTAACACCATGTTCTATAATTTCGTTTAATCCACCTGGAGCTCTATAAGCGATAATAGGAGTGCCAACTGAACAACTTTCAATTAAGCAATTAGGAAAACCTTCTACATAAGAGCCCTGAAGGAAAAGGTTGTTCTGAGCAAGATACATTGATACTTCTTTAGTGTATGGAATATGTACAATATTATCTCGTATTCCTAATTTATTTATTAATTCAAATATATTATTTCTTTCAGGTCCATCACCTATAATTGTATATTGATAAGGAAATTTTAATTTAGCAATTGCATAAATTATTCGCTCATGTCCTTTTTGTTTTTTTAAGCTTGCTACGGTTATAAATTTAACAATCCCATCATTATTATAATTTTCAGATTTTGGTTTAAAACCATCTGTGATTGGGTTATTTATTATTCTTAATTTACGACTTGGAATGTTATAATTTAGTTTCATATCATTATACATATCAATTGATTGACAAAGAATAATATCTAAATTTTTATAAGCAATTTTGATCAATGGTAATTTATTTAAAAATCGTTTTTTTGTTATAAAATGCTTTTTTAAACTTAAAACGTTAGCTTCTCTACCAATAAATTTTGTATTTATAAAAAACGGAGAGAATAATCCCATAACCGTATTTAGATGAGAAATAGAGCTCAGTACAATATTGGGTTTTTTGTTTACTAAAAACAATAAAATATAAGGAATTGCATGAAGGACTCTAGATTTATTTAAGTATTTAACCTCAACATTTCTAATATCATATGCAGTTTCATTTGAAGAGCCAGCAATTAAAAGAATTGATTCGAATTTTTCTTTATCAATATTTTGCGATATAAAAGAAATAACTCTTTCTGCTCCTCCAGCGACTAAAGAAGGCAAAACAAATACTACTTTTATTTTAGAGTCCTGTTTCATTTGCTTTTTTTTAAATGTAATTATTTTTTATTAGTAAGGTTAGTTTTTGGCTTTAATAAATTAGTCATTAAAATTGATTCATAAACCTGTTGTGCAACCTTTTTATGCCCATAGCATGTCCAATGACTATCGTGATCAAAAGTCCAACCTTTATCATTTCTAGAGTCTAAGGATATGACATTAAATCCTACATCTCTGCATTTATTAATAATAAGCTTATGAGAATTTGGGTGAAATACTAAAGTTTTGTTTTTAATACTATATTTTACAGATATATAATCTATTAATTTAAATATTTCCTTTTTATATTTAATCCCATTTTTATTTGTTGATTTATTTTTATTAAGTTCTTTATTATTAACTGAAGAGTTTAAAATGGGAAATCTGTTGTAAAAATAATATAACAGTTTCCAATTGTAAAGTATTTTCTTTAAACCCGCTGCCTTTAATTGCCCATAATTTATATTATGATCTTTTAGTCTTAATTGAGTAATATCATCTAAAGGTTTAATTTCAAATACGCTTTCGAAAAAATCATTGTTGTTAACATATATTAAAGTCTGTAATGGTTTTAGAGAATCTATTTGTTTACTAATTTCCATCGCTTCTATAAGTGAAACCCCCGATCTGCCGGCTTCCATGAAATTAAAAGCTCTCAAGTTTTCTTTTAGAAAAATAGATTGATGGCATTCATTAGGATTCATGAAATTTTCAATATATGAATCTCCAATAATCGAAATCAAATTATCAAAATTATCAGGAAGTTCACCAGCCCAACCTAATTTATTAATCACCCATTTATGTTTACCACCTTTCCAATATCCTTCTTGATCTGGAAAATATTTTTGAATTCCATATTGATCAATAGTTCTTTGAGGAACATCCGACACTGAATGAGTCATTCTAATTACTATTTCACCAACTATAATTGTTAAGAAAAAAAACAGAACTATATTTTTTAAGAATATTTTCATAACTAAAATTGAAAGTATATAAATTCTTGTTTTTCACCAGTGAAGCTAAACATTAGTATAGTTAGAAATATATAGAATGCCCATCGTAAAGGCTTATTCATAAAGTCTATTTTTTCAATCGCGTATTCATTACTTCTTCCAAACCATTCTATAACGATAAAAAATATTACTAGAGTTAAGATTGTTGTTGGAAATACTTCAAATTTTGAAAATAGAGTTAAAGTAAATATTTTTTGTAAGTATGAAATAGCGTGTGCAACATTATCCGCTCTAAAGAAGACCCAAGCGATTAGTGTTAAAAAAAAAGTGAAAGCCATTTGCCAAAGCTCTTTAAAGTTTGGCAAGTATTTATTTTGAGCAACTAAGTCAGTGTTTATTCTATTATTATTTGTTAATAATAATGGCAAAAAATATAGAGCATTTAGGGCTCCCCATACAATAAAAGTCCAATTAGCTCCATGCCAAAATCCACTAACAACAAAAATTATAAAGGTATTTCTAATCTTCATTTTTGTACCACCACGACTTCCTCCTAATGGAATGTACAGATAATCCCTAAACCAAGTGGAAAGCGATATATGCCATCGTCTCCAAAATTCAGCAATATCCCTTGAGAAATAAGGGAATGAGAAGTTTATTTTTAAGTTAAACCCAAACAATCTAGAAATACCAATAGCAATATCTGAATATCCAGAAAAATCACCATAAATCTGAAACGCAAAGAAAAAAGCTCCAAGCAGGAGCGTACTGCCATTGTATTCGGTATGATTATTAAAAATAATATTGGCATACTTAGCGCAATTATCTGCAATGACAACTTTTTTGAATAATCCCCAAAGAACTTGACGTAAACCATCTACAGAATTTGCATAATTAAATGAACGCATCTTATAAAATTGTGGTAATAAGTTTGTGGCTCTTTCTATAGGACCAGCAACTAATTGTGGAAAAAAACTAACAAAAGCTATAAAACCTATTATATCTTTAGTTGGCTCTAGTTTCTTTTTAAAAACGTCTATAGTATAACTGAGTGTTTGAAATGTGTAGAAACTTATTCCTACAGGTAAAATTATACTTAAAGTATTAATACTTAATTCTTTACCGAAAAATGTAAATGAGTTAATAAGATTATCTATGAAAAAATTATAATATTTAAAAAAGCCTAAAAAGCCCAAATTAACGCATATACTTATCCATAGTAATATTTTTCTTTTAGATGCTTTTTCCGTTTTTCCAAGAAATAAACCGATAGAGTAGTCTACTAAAGAACTAAATAAAATTAATGATAGAAATCTCCAGTCCCACCAGCCATAAAACACATAACTAGAAAATGCAACCAATAGGTTTTGGCTTTTGATGTGTTTACCTCCAATTAGCCAATAAAGGCCAAATACTATCGGAAGAAAAATAAAAAATTCTATAGAATTAAATAGCATATAGAGGGCATATTTTATAACAAACTAGAGAGCAAATATCTTTCACCCATATCTATATATCAAATTTTCTCTATGAATTGACATAAAATCACTTCAATCAACCATATAAAGAAACTTAGATCAAAATACAAATTGTTACTCTTAGCCATTGTTCAATTATCGATGTTAGATTTTAAAATTTAATTACCTTAAATAATCCACAATTCTAATCAATCAAGGGGTATAACTTTTTTAATATCAATAAATTTAATTTTCTTAGCAGGATTACCAGCGATTAAAATATTATTTTCTTCAAAACTTTTGTTAACAACAGCATTCGCTCCAATTGCAATATTATTACCTATTTTAATATTTCCATAAATTTTTGCTCCAGGACCAATATAAACATTATCTCCAATTATAGGTGCTTTTTTAGAACCTCCTGAAGCTCCAATATTTGTGCACGCATGTAACCTACAATTTTTGCCAATTTTAGCATTTACATTTATAATTATTGTACCATAATGTACTAATGCAAGACCTGGTCCAAATACATTTTCAGGTATAGAAAAACCTAATCGTATTGAGGATTTTTTTAATAAATATCTTAAATAGAAATAATATAATTTATTAAAAACACCCTTCTTTGAATTTTTATAATATTCTGCTTTTCTTAGTCTTTTTTGAAAGAGCCAAATCTGGTTAGGAGATAACAAATTAACAATTTTATATTTGAAACCCAAAGATTTAATACCAAGTGCTTTTTTGTCTAACTTTAAATAGTTCAGATAATCGGATTTTAATTTTATCATATATTAGAAGGATTACTGAGTTCTTTTTTTTGGACTTCTATTTGATACTGTATCCACATTGCGCAGAAAGTCACAAAATAAAATGTAAAAAAATTATGGTTAGCCAATAAAAACATAGCTAACGCAATTGTTTGCATAATTAGATTTGGCTCTAATTTAAAAAAATAAATACTCCAATATGTAAGATAAGCAAACAAACTTAAAAATATTAAAAAAGGTAATATACCTGCTTCTCCAATAATCATTAAATATGTGTTATGTGCTCCTAAGTACCCAAGTTTCCCAGAGAATGTGCCATAACCGTTACCAATAATTGGAGCATCTAAAATTTTGTCATAGAACATAGCCCATGTTTCTGTTCTTGACCCTTCATTTATTTCTGCAGTAGATACTTTTTCATTGGTTACAATAGCTTTTAACTGTTGAAACCGAGGGTTATTCAAGCCAACTAATTCATCTATAAATATTAATGTGCCAAAAATTAAAATTCCAATACCTAAAACTCTAATATTTTTAATATTTATCTTAAGCGAAATTAGGTTTAATAAAATCCAAATAACAATGAAGGTTCTAGAGAAAGTTAATAAACCCATTAATGTGAAAATAAATTGCCCAATCAATTTTATACTAGGGCTTTTTAAGCCAAAAGTAAGTGAATAACCAAAAATAGAGATAAATCCTGCAACATTAGCATTTATATAAAAACCGGCGTATCTCCCAAATTTACTTGGAAAAAACAAAGCTTCAATCCCTATACTTAAAGCTCCTATAATTAGGAAATAGAAGAGCTGGACTTTATTGACCCTTTTTGTTAATTCATAACCGCAAATAATAACAATAAAATATTTCAAAGCATTAAAAATAAATTCATTTGGGCTTCCATAATATTGTAAACTAGAAATTAAAAAATACGATAAAGCTAGCGAAATTAACCACGAATTTAAAGATGTTTTTTTTTCAAAAATATAGTAAACGACTAAAAGTAGTATTGTAGTATAACTAAGAACACTTGCTAATAATAGCCCATAATTAGCTCGAGCAATTGAAGGCAGGTTCAACAGTATTAAGGATAATATTACAATTTTTAAAATCTTCATGCTATGCTTGTAGTAATTAAATTTTTATATTTAATTTTTGTTTCTCTTTAATAACTGTTGTATTAATGCTTCCCACTTGTTTGTAACTATGTTGCTTAGATAATTTTCTGTAGATAATTTTGATTTTGTTGAAAAAGTATTTCTTAATTCTTCATTGTCAATTAGTTTTGATAGTCTTTTCTCAAGTTCAATTTGATTTTCAATAGGTATTAAATACCCATTAATTCCATCATCAATTAAATCTGATGGTCCAAAATCACAATTAGTTGAGATAGTTGGAATACCAAAATACATGGCTTCAAGAAGGGCATTTGGAAAACCTTCTGTTCTGGATGTGAAAACGAAAATTGCAGCTTCATTGTAATAGTCATGAATATTTTTGACATTACTTATAATTTTTACTTTTTTTGCTAGATTATTTATACTTATTAAATTATCTAATTTTACTTTTTCATTTCCAGTACCAATAATGATAACTTTCCAATCATTTTGTTGAACTTTATTAAAAGCATTAATTAAAATATCATGACATTTATTTTTATCTAATCTACCAACGCTTAAAATTATCTTTTTTTTGACAGACTTATTTTTCCTTAATATTGATAACTCAGAAGAGATTGGGTTGGGTAAGATATTCAACTTATCATGTTTTATTTTTTTTTCATAAATTTTTTTGACACCTTGAGTTTGCAAGACTAGGCTATCGGCGAGTGGATACACAAATTTTCTTAATAGAATCCAAAGCTTTGGCACGTTTTCTATTAATGGGTTATTTCTTTCAGATATTATACATGGAATTCGATTAATTTTGGAGGCGATAACTGTTAGTATATTAGCCGATGTAATAAAACCGATTGAAATATTAATTTTTTCAGATTTAAAAATCCTTGATATTTGTTTGACAAGATTATAATTTAACCTGAGAGATCCTATTATTGAGGCAGGAGTGTTGATGTTTTCTTGACAATGTATTACTCGAATTCTACTATCTAATTTATAAAAAGGGTCTGATTTAATAAATGTTATTATTATAATGTTATACTTTTCAATCAAATTATTACTTAAAGTAGAAATAACTCTTTCAGCACCCCCAGATGACAATGATCCAATTACAAATGCTATATTTTTTTTAGTTTCCAATTAACATCAAATTTATTATTAGTAACATTTTATTTTTTTTGAAATCGACTCATTAATAGGCTATATATTCTTAGACAGAAAACTCTAAAACTTGGAATAGAAATATAAAGGAGCAAACTGTAAACTATAAATATTACTGAACTAAACTTTAGCGCACAAATGAACCATAAATAAAAATTTGAAATCTTTTCATACGAAACATCTTTAAAAATTAAATTTACTATAATAGCAGATACAGAAAAAACAAATAATAATTGTATAAAGCCTTTCCAATATTTCAAGACATTAGATTTAAAACCATTTTTATATAAAAAATAGGGTTTCCATAATAATACAATTATTATTAAACTAACAAACGTGCCAAACATTATTCCTGCTATACCCCAAAGCTTACCAAAAATATATGAAATAATCAAATTTAGTATAGCTTCAGCTGCCGGAGCCCAAGTGTCAGAAAACAAACCATATGCATTCTTAAAATGTTCTACTGGAGATCTAATTTGGCCAATAAAAAAAATAGCAACCATTAATGTTAATACTCTTTTATCTAGAATATATTGGGTACCTATCCATAGCACAATAAACGGTTCTAATAAATAATAAATACATAAACCAAAAAAACCAGCTATAAAAAACTGAAGAGATTGCATTTCCCAAAAGACTTTTTCAATATTTTTCTTATCATTTTCTGCAACTAAATTTCCAATACCTGCGGCAGTTCCGGAAAAAACCATTTTAACTAAACCAGTCAACTTCATAAAAATAAGTTGATAGTTTCCAAAGAAAGCTACACTTTGTAAATTTATAAAAAAATAGACTAATATATTGTCAGTACCATCTTTAACAAAGGAACCAATTTTATGTACAAAAAGTTGTTTTATTTTTTTTATGACTTCAGGATATTCCTTAATTATTTTATTTTTTTCTTTAGAATTAATTATCAGCCAAGAATAATGTTTTTTAATTATAATTCTCAAAGTTATACTGTAAAGAACAGAAAAAATTAATTCGAGACTTATCCACAGATAAAAACTTTGAAAATAATAAGACACAAGAGCTTGTAACGATAAGCGTATTATGTTAAATGTTTGGAAATAGCCTTGAATGATATACCCCTTTTGTTCTGCATCTAGCAAGGCTAGATGGAAATTAACGAAATAGCCTAATAAAGACGATATTAAGAAAGAATAAAAAGCAAAGTAAATTAGTGAAAAAGTGAATTGAACATCTGGAAAAAATAATGGAAAAAATAATGAAATAATAATTCCAATCACTAATATTATTAAGCCAATTTTTCTATAAAGTATTCCAAGCAGCGCGATTATTTTATTTATTTCATTATAATTTTTATCAAAAATAGGTTTATAAAGGGTAAATCCGATGGCTGTACCAATACCAAGTTCAATTAAGTTTAAGAACCCTAAAATACTTCTCAACGTAGATGCGAGACCAATAAAATCATCACCGAGATATTCAAGAAATATTTTTCTTGTAAAAAATTGAACAAAAATTGATATAACAAAAAAAAAGACACCAATCTTTGCATTCTTTAATGATTTATTAACTCTAGACATTTAATTAAACTAGTTCTTAAATTATTGATTAGTTTTCAAAATCTTGTGTTTTAACATGTTGCATTTTATTAAAAAACAAAAACTCCTAACTGATAAGTATCTAGCAAGTTTAAGATATAAATCATGTTGATCGCTAATGAAATAGTTTTGTATAATTAAGTTTCTTATTTTTTTTCTGTTTTTGTATTTTAGGTCAATATGTGAATTATAATTTAATCTTTTGTAATGGAGTAAAAATTTTGCTAGCATATGGTTTTTTATAATTATTTTAAAATCCTTGTCTGAATTAAAAGCCAGTGTTTTTTGAATATATAAACTGCCTGCAATTGAGTCATTTAACCTAGTTAAGTTATAGGAACTTTTAGTTATACTATCAGGATTGGGTCTATAATTATAAAAGGGAAACTTTATAACCCCCATTTTATTTATCTTAATTATATTATCAATAGTAAAATAAATATCCTCAGATGTTTTATATAACATGAAATTCGAATCTTTTATTATTGATTTTTTGTACAGTCTTCTCCATACAGAAAATTGAGTATTTTTTATTATTCTCTTAAGCGCAGTTATTGAATTTTCAATTTGTAAATCTAATTTAAATTCTTTATCATAGTATAAATCACGATTTGTTTCATTAAATCCGCATTCAACTATATCTAAATTATGCTTTAACAAAATATCTAACATGGTTTTATACATATCTAAACCAATCCAATCATCACTGTCAACAAACCCAATGTAATCACCAGTTGCAACTTTTAAACCAGCATTTCTTGCACCACTAAGTCCTTTGTTCTTTTGATGAATTACAACTATTCTTTCGTCTTGTTTGGCATATTCATCACAAATTTTCCCGCAAGCATCTGGAGATTCATCGTCAATCAATATTATTTCAATATTTTTATATGTTTGATTAATAATGCTATCAATACATTTGTGAATGTAGGCTTCAACTTTATAAATAGGTACTATAACACTTATTTTTGGTTTCATACTAATATTATAATCGTTTGTTTGCAATTTTAGGAAGTATACCTTTTACATCATAAATTAATCCCTTACTATTCAAAATAGTATTAAAATTAATATCAAGAAATTCATTGTGAGATACACCTAATATAATAGTATCGAACTTTTCTTTTGGAAGAGATGAAGTTGTTACTAAATTATATTCATGCTCAACTTCATCTGGATTAGCCCATGGATCATAAATAGTAATATCTAATCCGTATTCTTTTAAATGTTTTATAACATCGACAATTTTCGTATTTCTAACATCCGGACAGTTTTCTTTAAAAGTGATACCAAGCATCAGTATTTTTGCACCATTCACTTTAATATCATTTTTCAGCATCATTTTAACCACTTCACTAGCTACATATTGTCCCATACTATCATTAACACGTCTTCCTGCTAAAATAATTTCTGGATGATAACCCACTTCTTGTGCTTTTTGAGCTAAATAGTAAGGGTCTACACCAATACAATGTCCTCCAACTAAACCTGGTTTAAAAGGAAGGAAATTCCATTTAGTACCTGCAGCTTCTAACACAGCGTGTGTATCAATATTCATTAAATTGAATATTTTTGCTAATTCATTAACAAAAGCGATGTTAATGTCTCTTTGAGAGTTTTCAATAACTTTAGCCGCTTCCGCTACTTTAATAGTAGGAGCTAGGTGCGTACCAGCAGTAATAATGCTAGCATATAAATTATTTACTTTAGTTCCGATTTCAGGCGTAGAACCCGCTGTTACTTTTAAAATTTTATCTACGGTATGTTCTTTATCACCGGGATTAATGCGTTCTGGTGAATAT
>TARA_R110002074_G_scaffold225389_1_pt1 | contig 11249 bp, 19 predicted proteins | sample TARA_R110002074 | Tara Oceans TARA_R110002074 (sample SAMEA4397215) | marine metagenome | biome: Polar Biome; feature: [MIX] marine epipelagic wind mixed layer (ENVO:01000061); material: water (ENVO:00002006), including particulate matter (ENVO:01000060) such as... | depth 10-100 m
AGGCATTTACCCACTATACTCAGAAGAGGGAGGGTTACAGTCAGAGAGAACATTCATGAGACAGATAGTCCAGAAGTTCATATCAGACGGAACAGACGAGAACTTGTTTAACGATGTAGCTGAGGAAGAAACACTGTAATGGCTAAGAAGATACTCACACCGGAGGCAAGGGAGTTTGCAAAGGTGAAAAGATTCATACAAAAAAGGTTTCCGGGAGCTTATACTATTAGAAGGACCGATAAGAGCTATGCAGTAGTAGATGGCACCGGGAGGAGCATAGTAGACCCAGAGCTACTACTTCCCCCCGCCCATACAGTAAGGGAAGCATGGAGGCAAGCCAAGTACACAAATTGGTTTAGCAATATGATAAGGAAGAGTGCCAATGCCTTTGACGAGAGTAAAGTATACACTAGTAAGAGAGGAGACAGAAGCACATGGTAGGACAAACACATAGGGGTACCCCCCACATATTCATGCGTGGAATAGGGGGGTATACCCATAGCGAAACAGCAGTATACGCAGGGGGTACCCCCCTGTTTTACCGCGTAAATCCCGGGGAATCAGGGTGTTATAATACCGTGAAAACGGTAGCTTATATGCCATATTATGGGGATCTAAGCTCACACACATTTGGATGCCAATTTTTTTGCTATAGAGTATTAGACACATCACCAATACTTCGTATTGTTGTATGTATTTGGGAAAGAGGGACTATTTATATAAAAGAGTTAAGAAAAAAAATTACAAAAAAAATCGCTATATGAAAAAGAGCAGATTAATGGAGTTAGCAGGACTTGTCAGTGAATCTGACTTAGCAGCATATGCTGGTATAGGTACTCTTGATCGGGCAGTAAAGGATAAGATAGCTTACAAGAAGTTTATCGAAGCTATAGACGTCTTGCTCGACGATTGGTATGCAGCCGGATTCACAAAGGATGATATTGTCGATTACATGAAAGGCATATTACCCGAAGGTCCTGGAGGCATTAAGGAAGTTGCTGACAAGAGACCGACAGAGTTGGAGAAAGCTAAATACACTGATGAGGAGATGTTGACTAGAACGACAGCAAATCAGTTTCCAACAAACTTCACTATACTCGATATTATTGAAAGATATGAAGAGTATGTAATAGGATACTTGAAGGACCAAGGAAAGCTGAATGAAACGAACTTCGGCCCAGAAGTAAACCCCAACCAACTAGCTTCAGGGTTAAACTCCAATAGAGAGATGGAGAAAGAGATTGTTAAAAAGCAAGCACGTAAAGAAGAGTTAATGGATATGCGAGTTAACATGTTAAGGTTAATGAAGTCATTCAAAAACCTTGGATTCTCAGAGCAAGAGGTTGCTAAGTACTTTGAAGAAGAAGTAAAGAATAAAATGAAAAACACATACTAATGAAAAGCTTAATTTGTAATATAGTATATTATGTAACTTTTAAACAAGTTTGTTTGGGTTACTGTAAAAAATAAAGAAAATGAAGAAATCAAGACTACAAGAGTTAGCCGGAATCAAGAAACCATTGAATGAAGGATACGCATGGGAGCGTGATGAGAACGGAGCCCTACCTACCCTAGAATCTAGTACTGCTAAGCATGCTGAGTCTATGAAAGAAGCGGGTCTCGCAACTGAAGCCCATCCTATGACATGGCAAGCAAATGCTAAGTCATCTGATCCCGAAGTACTAAAGGCTGCACTTGTTGCAATGAACAATAGTCAGGATGATATGGCGTCTGAAGATATCCTTGGCGCTATCGAGGATGGATATTATGCAATAACTGATAACCTCCCTAACCTTATTAACGATATCCAAAAAGCTATTAAGGTGCACGCAAAGATCAATCCTAAGGATATGGATCAAATAGAGGTGCTACGAAACGAATTAAACATATATATGGACATTCAAAAACTTACTGAAATGAGTGCCATAGGAACAGTACTATAAACTATGAAGAAAAGTAGACTACAAGAACTAGCAGGACTTAATGAAAGCAGTGTGCCTAACGATGATAAGGATGGTCAAATTATTTATGTTGCTCTTATTATGTCTTTTGATCGCTTAATGAAAATGAACCTATCGTCTGACGAAAAAGGTCGGTTAGCTAGAATACTCAAAGATTTTGAATCGGCATACGGCAAAGATGGAGATAGTACTTCCTCTACCGGTGTTGATGCAGTGGCAAATCAATTAGATCGAAGATAAAATGAAAAAGACTAGATTACAAGAATTAGCTGGACTCAACAATGAAGCACGTACCAAAGTAAATGAGGCTTTCAAGCTATCGGACCATATAGGTATAGCTGCTGAAGATGTAGCCGAGCATCTTGTCGACAAGTTGATTAAGGATAAATCTCTAACACAATTTATAGAGGCTTTATCGATGTATAGCGAGGACTACACTGAAGAGCCTGCTCGACCTAAACACAGACAAATGCTAGAAGACGTATTAATAAACATTATTAGATCATAACATAATGAAGAAAAGTAGATTACAAGAATTAGCTGGACTAAACGAAAACCTTAACGAAGCAATGAAATTCGCAGAAGACCTTGCACCAATAATAGCAAGTGAATTAGTAGAAAAAGGAATTGTTAAACAAGTTAGTGATGTTGAGACTATTTTACTTGATATATTGGAAAAGGTAGGAAAAGAGAATAATTACACGATATGAAAAAAAGCAGACTACAAGAACTAGCAGGCATTAAGGAATACGAAACTCAATTCCAACAAGCGGGAGCTGGTATTAGTACCAATCGGGACTCTAAGCCTGGGGACAGAGAGGTTCAATTGAATAAAGCGTTCCTAACGGATGACGGATTTGGGGATAAGCCAAATCACACGCGCGGCATACAACCCGCGACGGCTCAACAAATCAAGAAGCAGTACCAAACGTTGGATAAGGCTCTTATTGCAATGAGGAGTTTATTGGATAATGCGTATGATGAATTAGAAGAGCATCATGTTGAAGAGAGCGCTGTAATAGCTGCACTTATGATGGAGATGGATTTGTTTAAAGCAATGGATGATATTATTGAAAGCTCGTTCCTACCTAAAGTAAAAATGTAACTATGAAATTGAATAGACAAACATTAATGGAAAGAGCTGGTCTCAAAGAAGAGGATAAGTTCTACGACGCGGACAAGGAGCAAGAGAACGATGAGGATGAGATGCCTGGAGCGTATCACGATGATGGTCAACCTATAGGAGAATCTATCACTAGTATGGATCCTAAAGCTAACAAGTTACATCAAGCAATTTCTGAGGCAATTTTCAGAATAGATGAGAATATGAACTATAAGATTTTAGCTGATGCTGTAGCGTTGATGTTAGAGGATGGATATGGATCACACAATTTCGATCAATTCCTAGATCACCTACGTATGCAATTAAACACCTTTAAACAGAACAATTAATTAAGCCATGGCAGGAAACAATACAACTGATATTACACCAGAAGAATTCGTAACGTGGCTAAAGGGCTACTTAGACGGATTGCCTAAAGAGAAGTTAGATTACGTTATCTGGGATAAGATTCGTGAGAAGTTAATATACGTTAAAAAAGAAGACATATGAAACTAAGAAGCCTTTTACCATTACACATTCTAAAAGAAGAACGAGCTGTTGATCTCTCAAAGATATCATTAGATCCACATGCACGTGTATTTGACAATTTAAAAAAGCTAGCACCTAACTTAGATATTGAAACGCTAAAGATTGGTGGACTCGATCCAAATGCTGGACCAGATGATGGTACTATAGATGCATATATCGATTCTGCTATGGATAAAAGTGGAAAGCCTTTATCTGACCAAGAGTTGAGTAAGCTAACTGATGAAAATATTGAAGACGTTATTGCAATTGCAATAGAATACTTTGGAGACATAAACGCGTAAATATATAAAAATGAATAAATACTTTAATAGAAAGAGGCTAATGGAGATAGCAGGTCTCAATGAGACAGTAGCCCAACCAAATACAATTTTAGTCACACGTCTGGATAATGGGAATAGCGATATGCAATTTCCTAACGGTCAAGAGATGGATAGCGATGTTTATGCTGATGCGTTGGAGATGGCTGAAGACAAGTATGCTAGGGGTACCAAAATAGAATTCGTCTACATGGATGCAGCAGGTAAATCTCACGAGGGTGAGGTTGAGCTTAGAGGTGATAATGATTATGAAGGTCCTTACTTTGAAGATGGTAAGAATGATAGTGCTAGAGATAAAGCCGTTATTGATTTAATTGATGATTTTTCCTAATTATGAAAAAAATGAAAACAACAAAACAACGATTAATGGAGCTAGCTGCTATTAACAATCCATTTGTTAATGAGGCACAAAACTGGAATCCAGAAGATAAGATCATTATGACAATGGAAGTAACTATTAGTGAAATTATGGAAGCTTTACAAGTTGCAGGATTACAAATTAATCCAGACATGATGGCTTCTCCAAATAGCATAAACACGTTTGAAAAAGTGTTAGCTGAATCATTGACTACTCACATTCAAAAAGGAACGCGTTTGTCAATTATGCTTTCTAATATGTGGAAAGAAGGAGTGTTCAAAGGAGCTCAAGGTGAAATGGTGATACGAAAATTTTAATATGAAAAAAGCAGATATAGTCAGTGTTGTAAACGAAGAGGTATCGAAAATCCGTACTATCGTTGAAGAAGAAGTAAATGAGTATGTTAAAGGTGACCTTAACCTTGATGAATCCTTTAAGAAAGGTGATAGAGTGAAGTTTGTTGGTGAGAAGTCTATCTTTAAAAAATTAGACCCGAACAGAATATACACTATTGATGATGTAGTGACTGACACGATGTTTAATGATGTACGATATGTAGTTGATGAGAACCCTTTGAAGGCAGAGGATCTCCAACTCGCTGAATCAGTTAACGAAAGACTAGATTTTAATAAAGTGTTTAGAATGGCCAAAAGTAAAGGTCTTCTTTTACACTATTACGGAAAAACACTTCCATCACAGCCTATTAAAAAGTTTTTGAATGCCACAGCGAATGATATTCTAATAATTGATCCTAACGATATCGACGAAAACAAGGACTTAAAAGATATTTACGAATACTTAGAGAAAAACTTTAAACAAACAAATTCTGTAAATCTCGGAGATCATGATTTATTTTTTGATTCAAATCTTATGGTATGTAATTATATTGAATATGGATTAAACACCTATGCAGTGACTGCTAACTCTAAATTAAACGAATCTCTTAATGAAGCTGCATTCAAATACGATAGTGGTGACTACGAAGAAATAGAGACTCTATTTACAAAAATTACTGGTCGACCTGCAACCGATTTAGATAACAACATGTTTGCAAGAAGTGGTGGATCTGCTGATGGTGATGGTGAAGGTTGGATGCTGAATATCGATGACACCAATATACCAGCTAGTGACAAAACTAAATTTGTAGATGCTGTTATGAAGCTTGGAAAACTGAGAGGCTGGAAGGTAAAACAATATGGCGATGATGCTGTAGAAATTTATGAGAAAGAATCAGTTAATGAAGCAGCAGCACCTAAATTCACAGCTAAAGAATTCGTTGCATATGTCAACGATGAATTCGATTCTGAAACGATAGAGCTTATGCAAAACGTATTAGGTGAGAGATTGAAATTTCTCGATAAAATGAAGAGTATAGCTAATCCTCGTACTGTAGTTCAAGGGTATATGCGTAAGGATGATCTTAAAGAAAGTCTCGGTAGATATGCCATAAAGCTAGATGAAGGAGCGTTCTCAGACTTAGATATTTTAGCGGATGAATCGAGTGATTTTGACGAATTTTTATACAAAGTTCACCTAGAGTATCCACAAATAAAAACCACTGATCCAACCTTTAAAGACTTCTTAAAAAAGCTTTTTGATGCGCAAGATGTAGTGGCGGAAATCACCCAAAATCCGATGGATTCTAGCATTTTTCATACGATATGTGAGGTGGCAGAGATGAATGGATTTGACAAGAAAATCACTAAAAACTTCAAGACAAGCACTGCTCTTGTATTGCACATTTCAAAGCAATTATCCGATGAAAATCGACGAGATTTTGTGCGAGATGTTCGAGAGATCAAAGGTGCGTTTAACGTTCAAGAATTTATTTTATAAAACAGACTAAAGGTATAAAGTTAATGCCGGCAAGACCGGCATTTTCTGTTTTTTGTTGCTATTTATAAGTAACATGGACATCTTAACGAGGTTATATAATGCTATAAAGGTTTCAAGAATAATGATGTTCTTTAACAAAAAATTTATGGCATTTAGAGATATTTTTAAAGACAATAACAATATAAATGAGAAGACAATTGTCGGCTTTCTTGCTTTTGGCATGATGGCTATATTTGCACTCACAGATATTGTAACTGGTGTACTAGGGAATCACTTAGTCATCGAGGAGTTTATATATAACTCATTTTTAATAGTAACCTTAGGCAGTTTTGGTATCGCAGAAATTGGCAAGGTATTTGGCAATAAAAGCGACAACAAAAAAGATGAAGAAGTTTCTAACGACGAGGTTTAACACATTTATGCTGGCAGTGTTGCTGCCAATACTATCGATAGCACAAGCACCTTGCAATTTTATCAATTCGAATGCGTATCAACAATGTATCGTAGGTGGATCTCAGGCTATTGTCATATTCGAATGGTTTAACGATACCACTAGCAATGCAGGATGCGATGTTGTTTCTGTTGAGTATTCTAATGAGGAGGGTGTTGGACCATTTGTTTATCCAGTTGGATATTCTGCAGGACAACCTTCTGGTAACTTTGGTGTATATGCAGGAATACCAAATATGCCTCCTAACTGGTCTGTAGAGCATTATCTAATTTTAAACTACTCTAACGGATCACAATCTGATACTATATCATATACACCTACCTCATGTATACCTGGTTGTATGGATGTTAATTCTATATCATTTAATCCATGGGCAACTAACGATGATGGCTCCTGTGTAGGAGGTGGTGGTAGTAGCGGTGGTTGTGATACAAATGATTTTGAGATCACAATCGAAATTACATTAGATAGTTATCCAAGTGAAACATCATGGATACTCGTAGATATGTCAAATGGCAATAATCTCGAAAACAATCCACAAGGCACTTATGATTTTAATGATATAGGACAAACTTACACCTATACTGCGTGCATCGATCCTTTAGGAGCAGAGTTGATAATTAGCGATTCGTATGGTGATGGTTTAGCTGGATCAACAACTGGTGGTACAGTTGATGGTGATATTACTATATACGATTGCAACGGCAGCGTCTTATGGCAATTAGGTAATCCTAACTTTGGCTCTACCACATACTCAGGACCAGTATTTGGTGTTCCTTGTAGTGGTATAGCTCCCGTACTGGGATGTACAGATCCTATGTATCAAGAGTTTGATTCACTAGCTAACATAGATGATGGTACGTGTGCAAACCTACATGTATATGGATGTATTGATACTGCGGCATTTAATTATGATTCTAATGCTACAATGCAAGCTATAATTCCAACTTGCAACTATACATTAACAATAGAAGATGATGCTAGTGATGGATGGGGTAATTCTTATTTAGGCGTTGCTCAAGGAACAAATTTATGGACTTATACTATGGGACCTGGTGCATCTAGCCAAACCTTTCTATTACAATTAGATACTGATAAACCGGTTACTGCGTATTATTTTGAGGTGGGAGGACCACAACAACCACCAGAACAAGTACAATTTCAGACTTGGCATAATTCGTTTAAGTTAGAGAATGCTAACGGTGTTGTGTTGTTAGAAGAAGGTGCTAATCCATTTGCAAATAATGGACAAGGAGCATTACAGCCTTTTGAAGAACCGACATGGATTACATATTCAGCATTACCATTTTGTGGAGACTATTGTGAGTCAAAGATATTTGGCTGTATGGATTCTACTTCCTTTAATTACGACCCACTAGCCAACACGGATGATGGCTCATGTATTGCAATTATAGAAGGTTGTACAAATAACCTAGCATTTAATTATAATCCAAATGCAAATGTTGATGATGGCTCCTGCATTGCTACAGTGTATGGTTGTATGGATCCTATATCTTACAACTACAATTCTCTTGCTAATGTTGATGACGGTTCGTGTATATATTTTGGATGTACAGATTCGACTGCTTTAAACTATGATTCAACTGCTAATGTAGATAATGGTACATGCATTTATCCAATATACGGATGTACAGACCCAAATGCTTTTAATTACGATCCAAATGCAAACACTGATGACGGAAGTTGTATAGATGTTGTTTATGGATGTATGGACCCTACATCATTTAATTTTGATCCTCTAGCCAACACAGATAACGGTTCTTGTGAGCCAGTCGTTTTTGGTTGTGTTGATTCAACAGCATTAAACTTCGATCCATTAGCCAATACAGATAATGGCACATGTATATTACCAGTTGCTGGATGTACAGATCCTAGTGCCTATAATTACAATCCAAATGCAAACGTAACTGATTCCAATGCTTGTTTATATGATGCAGGCTGTATAGGTGGTCCTGGGAATCCTTATTGGTTAAATGATGGATGCTATGCTTGGGTAATAGACGTAGATGTTTATTGTTGTGAGAATGAGTGGGATGCTTCATGTCAATCAATGTATGATTATTGTCAGCTAGGTTGGCCTGTTAGTATAGATGAAATGGACGTAAATGGAATTATAGTATATCCAAACCCAACTGATAATACATTGAACATTGAAACTCATTTGGATTTTAATTATGAGTTAAGAGATATGATGGGTAGATTAGTATTAGTTGGTAATGATAAGCGATTGGAGTTAGGAACATATGAGAATGGTACTTACCTCTTAACGCTAATCCATGAAGGGAAAAGATTTACTAAAAGGATTATTAAACAATGAAAAAGCTATTAATTTTATTTTTACTATTACCAGTAATATCGTTCAGTCAAGCATACCACATGAGTGTCGATGAAATATTAAAAACTGAGCTTAGGAACACGAATTGGAGTAAAACTGAATCATCTGAATTTAAAAAGACTTTAAAGAAAGTGTTTAAATATTCAACTTTCTATGGAGCTGTAACTGGAGGTAACTCTGTTTCGGACGTAGATGTATTTTCAGTGACAGATGGATTGCAGACGAACACGGTTAAAACACCATTTGATTATTCTATTGCAGTTGGCGTAAGAAAGATTGCTAGGTTTGGTTATGAGAATCGAGCTAATGTATTTTATGATGGTACAGAGAAGTCTTATGGAGATGCCGCTACAATTGGAAAAATAAATGGCTTTGAATTTTTATTTGAAGCAGACTGGACTAGACAACAAGGAACATCATTCTTTAATCAAGATCACTTTTTAAGGTATGTAGCTAGTAATTGGATAGCTAAAGTAGAGTATGTACAAGATGGGTTTGCTGATATTCAATACTTTGAAGCATCTGAACGATACAGACAAAAGATAGGAGATAAGCTGTCATTTAATATAGGAGCAGTGCAGCGCATATCCGAACCTTATGGGTACAATCCTTTAGAAAGCTGGTTGTTGTCGGATGGTAACCTACACTACACTCAACTAGCTTTACAAGAAGGATACACAGCAGATTTTGATGGTTTTGGTGGTGTAACGTATTTTGATCCAAATGGAGATTTAGTAGCTGAAAATACACAAGTGTGGGAGGCAGTTGTAATACCAGAAGTGTTGGCGGAGTATACAGAAAAGGAACGAAGCACTTTACCACTACAATGGAACCACTCCCTTGTAATAGGCTTTGACTTCTATCACTACACTAAAGATTTTTGGTTGCATTCATGGGGTAATGTAATGCCAGTACACCTAAAGGCAGATAGCGAATTTTCGTATCACAACTTTAATAATGGTCAATGGATTGACTACTCAGGAGGATTAGTTTTCGGTTACAAGTTCAATAAGAGTCTAGGAGTGTTCTTAGAGGGCAAATACAACAAGTACTGGAATCGTAGTTGGCACAACTTTAGTGTCGGTGTCAATTACATAATTTTTTAAAGATGGCAAAAGAGTTAAATGAAGATACAGGTTTTAAGGTTAGTATCAAAACTTTGATAGGTCTTGCATTCGGAATAGCCACTGTTGTGGGAATGTGGTTTGCGCTACAAGCAGACATACAAGAAGCTAGAGAGCTTCCTATACCGCCTGATCCAGAAGTAACGCGAATGGAGTATGATATGAAAGATCAACTGGTTCGACAGACTATTATGACAACTCAACAAGATGTCACAGAGTTGAAGGAAGATATGGATCGTATAGAGGAGAAAATTGACAAACTAAGATAAAAGCTATGAGATTAATATTGATGTTTGCGTTGATGTTGCTGTGTGCTACAGAGAGTTGTTCTCAAGTAGTTGTTAAGCATTTTAATGCTTCGTGGAATGATGCTAATAAGGTAGCGTGGCTCGGAAAGTTAACAGACTGTAGTGTTAAGTATTATGATCTTACCAAGTATCCTAAACTAAAAACAAAATATAAAATAGTGGTGCTGCCTACTATAATAGTGTTTGTTGATGGTGAGGAAAAGAAAAGATATCAGGCTAATATTATGATGCAGGTTGATGCAAAGCAAGAAGATGTGCAGGAGTTTGTAGATGAGTCTATAATGAGTGATTTCTAAAAAAAATAAAATATGTTATTAAAAAAAGGAAGTAGAGGTTTAGAAGTAATAGAGTGGCAGAAGGTGATAGGTACGCCAGCAGATGGAATATTTGGTGCAGGTACGGAGAAGTTGACAATGGTGTGGCAAAGGAAAAACGGCTTGGTAGCAGATGGAATTGTTGGTCGAGCGTCGTGGGAAGCTGCAGGAATTGACACAGACAATGCTAAGAACACTACGGCTGAAGACACCGCTTATGATAAAGACAATAAGCTAGCTAAACACGGAACATACACGACTAAGGATGGTCTTGTGATTGATAAAGTGTATTTAGATTCTGATGAGTATGTTAGAGATTATGGTAAAATAGAACCATTAGGATTCTTTATCCATCACACTGCTGGTTGGGATAATCCATACAATACTGTGCATAGTTGGAATAAGGATAAGCGTGGAAGAGTGGCTACTCAATACTGCATAGGAGGCTCTAATGTAAAGGGTAAAGAAGCTAAACACGATGGTGTTGTAGTAGAATGTTTTCCAGATAACTATTTAGGTTGGCATTTAGGTAAAGTAGGAAACTTTAAAATTTCTAAAATGTCTGGAGGTGTT
>TARA_R110002074_G_scaffold245811_7_pt1 | contig 11246 bp, 17 predicted proteins | sample TARA_R110002074 | Tara Oceans TARA_R110002074 (sample SAMEA4397215) | marine metagenome | biome: Polar Biome; feature: [MIX] marine epipelagic wind mixed layer (ENVO:01000061); material: water (ENVO:00002006), including particulate matter (ENVO:01000060) such as... | depth 10-100 m
GGCAAAATCAGCACGAGCCTCGATGTAGGGACCGTCACCGTAGTCTTCAACATCAGCTTCTATACTTATATGAGCCATTCTCCTATTCCAATCTTCAGTCTCTGATGCTATTTCATCCATCATTTCTTCCATAGCATTATTAGGAATATTAAGATTATCTTCGGTATCGCCGCTTTGTTTGACGTTCCCGAGTACCAAAAAATTAGGATCTGCCTGACCGCGTAATCCAACATCTGGCGTTAACATAGCAGCCAGATTTTCACCATATGGGTTGTCTTGGTATGTTCCTCCGATCTGAGTAATATTTTTAAGTTTTATTTTTCCAATATCTGCGTCCGTAATTGTCTTTTGGGCGCCACGCCAGACTGAATCACCAATATCTGATTTTTCGTATTTTGGAAGCGTTTTTATGGTGTCCTGCTGAGAAGTTACAAGCCAATCCTTGAGGGTTGAATAAATACCTGAAATGTTATCTCCATAGACCCTCCTGTCTGGAACACCCAGAAATCCAGTGCGCACATCATCGTCATTGTGTATTTCCCCAACCCTAATTCTGATCCGAGACACGGGCTCTATAGAGCCCACCCCGCGATTATCATCAAGCAGTATTTCACCCTCGGCATCCTCTATCGGACCATGGTCCTTTTCGAAATCTTTTATTTCTTCTGCGGGCACTATATATGCTATCGCGCCGCCATCTATTGCTTCTGCATAGGCGCATTTAACGTAACTAGAATTAGCATCTCCAGATCTAGATCCAAGAGTATGGCAAGATGTAATATTGTCAAAATCGGACATTCTAAGAACATCGACAGGGTGTCGGCTAACTATTATAGAGAAGCCCTCGAAAGCTGCAGGATCATTCTTAAAAAACCCCGCATTCTCCATCCAGGCTTCGGTGTATTTCTTAACGTGGTTAAGGTGGACATATTTGTCCATACCCCTGAATGCCTTTCTTCCAATATCTTCAAGTTTATCCATTTCATTTTGAATCTTTTCCATTTCTTCACCGGCTTTAGTGCGCTCTTCCCCCGACGATTCACGGTTATATTTTTTAGAACGGGCGTCGCTCATCTTGCTATATGTAACGTCCATCTTTTCTTTGTGCTTGAGGAGTCCGGTTAAGACCTTATTTATTTTAAGAACTTTCTTCTTTTTATAAACCTTTCCGCCGTGCGTTTTTTTAGTATCGTAGGACACTGTGCCGTTTTTGAGATCTACTTCATACCCTGCCCCTTCGAGAGTACTCACCATCTCTCCCACAATACCACCGACAGCGCTGATAGGCATTACCTTTCTCAGTTTGCCATCAAAGGCTTTATTCATCGGTAGACCAGCCGGGTTAATATCATCCAGGACATTTTGAATGACTTCTATTTCTTCGTCACTGGCTTCGTGAATAATCTTGCTTTCATTAAGAACATCCCTCTTGACGGACATTCTCCAATTTAATATAAGGTTTTTCATCATAATACTGTAAATAGTTCTTAATTCGTGTTATGATCCCAAAGATTTTCAAAAATCCAATGGCTAACTATCAAGATTAAATGTAAAAACATAGTAAACCCGGAAGCCTCTTTTATATCACCAGTCCATAACCATGTAGTTAATAGAGTTATGGTTATAGAGCAAAGCCTCCAAGCCAAGACTTTATATAATATTTTTTTCAAAAATCCCTACTTTACCAATCCTTGCAAGACCAATAGCCAGCCGATAGTTTATCCTTCTTGTCATCACAACTATAAATAGTTAAGATATTAGAAAGAATATTGAAAATGGTGGAGGTGGCGGGAATCGAACCCGCGTCCGTAGCAATGCCCAGTTCAAGTCGTTTACAGGTTTAGATTATTTTCTTAAACAATCAAATGGCTTGTTAAAATCCCGCTGCTTTACAAACATTAACAACTCGGGTGTTTTGCTGTCGGCAGAACCACCTGCTTATTCGCTATTGGGTAACAAGGTCAGCGAAGACCCAGCAAACTACGCTGCTAGAGCGAGAGATTGAAAATGATTATTGTTATTGGCAATTATCATGAATTCAATAAGTTTAAGGTCATTTATTGAAGTAGACCACCTGCACTATCTTCTTTCTATTACCACGTCGAAACCAGGGCACCCCCGCATATGATCAACAACACTTACAACCGCACTGACACTCGCAACATTCACAGTCACAACAGCAGCCGCAGTCGCACTGCTCACATCCACATTTACACTCACATTTTTTTTCATTAACAGATTCCATGATATATCCCCTCAGTAATATGAACAATATATCCTATAGACAACCATTCGCAGTCAACGATAACCACAACAAAATAAAGAAAAAAGTTAGAGCCATCAAGGAACTGAAAGCTACTGTGTAATAATCTTCTTTTGGGATTCTATTCTTCATCGTTTATAATTATGATCTCTTCTCTGTTAACGCCATCTAAATTAGGATCTGTATAATAAATACCCTCATAAGCATCTGCGAGGAGAGAAATAGCTCTTCTCATCATCCATTCTTCTTGCATCATTTCTGACTCGATCTTCTCATTTATATCATATTCGAATCTAGCTTCCTCTTTACGGATCCTTACTTGATCAAGCACCGATGATTGTTTTTCAATTATCATTTTGAGTTCAGCAATGACTTCTTTAGCTAACCAATCCATATTACATATTATACCATGAACAGAAAAAACATGCAAGAGATAAGATTAAAAAAGCGATAACAAGTTCAACGACCATCCTGATCGTCGTCCCTCTTCATTCACGTCTCTTCCATGGGGTCGATTTCTAGAAAATCAGCGATATTCAAAACCTGACCGTCAGACGTCAACTCAACCTCATCAATTTCATACCCAATTCGAAGCCAATTTCGGATTGCACTTTTTATATTCTTTGGCTCTCGTGAGCTAATTCTGTCCGCTATGGGGGAAGTCTCTTTCACTCCAGGTGATTTTCTATTTAATTTTGCGTTTATCGTCGGCATATCGGCATATGGTGAGTCTTTCATACCTTCTTCTGCTACTTCAATTGCTACAGGTTCACCCACTGGTTCGTGGAGTAGATGGGAAATAGAGTTCATAATTTCTTCAACTGCGTCGCCGTATCCGGTGTCGTAAGCTTCATCCGGGGAAAGATCCACAACGGGCGTTTCGACGGCTTCTGGACCCATTTCTGGACCACCACAGCCTTCTTCTGCAGCTTCTTCGTGCTCTTCAAGTTCATGAGCATAGACAAGCGTTCCTGGTTCTCTGTTTTTTAACTTTTCAATGGCTTTTTCTTCTTCTTCCGGGGTTCTTGGAGGACGACTTCCGTCTTCATCACTGTCGACCGCGACCGGGAGATCATTTGGACCACCTCCTGGGAATTCCTTCGCCTCCGTAGCAGTAAAGTTATCGAAGTTAACAGTAATACCTTCGTTAATAACTTTTTTCTTAGAGTCTTGGCGCTCACCATGATGCCACCTAGGGTCATACCTTTTCTTGTTTTTAATAGCCTTCATGATAAATATCTCCTGTATATTATAGTGTAAATAGTTTTATAAAAGAGTAAAAGACTTATTCTTCGAACGGGTCGTCACATGGACACACATCGCCTCTTACTGTGATACCTGCACTAGATGTTTCAATATCATAACATCCGTTAGCATCCTTTCCAAACATCATAATTACATAAACTTCACCGCTATTAGTATCAGTAACTTTCATTGTGTTGTGATCTGCGCAATACCAATTCCAATTATCCTGATATATGCCACCCTCGGACACTTCGTCCCAAAAATAAATCCTTGTGTCCCCAACATAAACGCATAAATCTGAGAACCCTGGAACCAGAGTATTGACAATCGCGTTTTTCGTATCAAAATCCCACCAGTTATTAACGATGTCTTCTTCGACGCAGGTGAGTACTTTGTCACTACCGTAACTATTTCCTCCGTATTTGTAGCCAGTCATCCTCGGCTCAGAGATACAACTAGTAATAAGAAACAGTGACAGTAGGAGTGTTTTCACATTTATAATTATTACATAGAATAAAAATTGAACTTTTTAATTTTCTTTTCTTTTATTTTATACCAATTCATAATTTTTGCTCGGTACTCTTGCCTGCCTCGATAGCATTGACCGCCACAAACAATTTCTAACTGTCCCATTGTCAATTCCGTACAATTTTTATCTTCCACAACAGCCTCAGATTACTGATGTAAGTGGTGGAGGTGACAAGAGTCGAACTTGCGACCTTCTGCGTGCAAAGCAGATGCTCTCCCAACTGAGCTACACCCCCCCTAAAACTTACACCATGTGTTCGAGAGGGTCAACTTCAAAGCCGCCCATTGTTTGATCTGGCATCTCTACTTCTTCGTTGTCTCGGTCGATCTTGTCATCTCGTATTTCGTCGACTAGAGTTTTAAAACTTTGTGCATGTTCAATGACTGCGGCTTTCATACTCGGGTCGGTAATATTTGCAGCAGCGCTAACAATCTGATCCAAGAGAGCACAAATTTCACTTGTGAGTGTAGGATCACTTGTTTGGTTTAAATCATCCATCTGCGACTGTGCTGTCGATATATGTACTCTCGCATTGTCAACTTCTTCAATTCTATTGAATTCTTCATTGATAATACATTTTAATCTTGCTTTTGTAAGCTTCATTTTTAAATATCTCCTACAACTTCCGAGTCCATGTGCGCTAGTGCAACAGCGTTCCCTGGCGATGTGGACATAGCTTTGAGATCGTCGATAACAGAGACAAGCGCCTGGAAAGCTTCGGAACTTTGTTCGAGGGTCATCGATATAGCTTCTAGCTGGGCGATTTGCCTTACCAAGTTTAATTCGGCTTCGGATTCCACTCCGGCAATACCTTCCTTGCTTAAAGTGCGCTCCCTAGTTAAATAATTAAACAACTCCTCCTGTTGCTCGTCATTGATATCTCCGAGTGGAGTCTCCACCCAAATTGCCTCGCCGGACATGTGCGCTCTCTCTCCATTTAAATGATATAATAAATAATCCTCGTCTATGCTTGGGTCTTGTGTTTTAAGTATGTCAAGCGCTTCCTCATAAGCAGCTAACAATTTGGGGTCAATGCCTCTTGCTGACTCCTTGACCAACTTATTACGGCGCGACACCGCTTCACCTAAAAATATTTTCATGGGGTTCCCCTTACTTTGTGTAATGTTTTATATAATTAGTCTAGAGAACTTTTCGCCGTAAAAATTTTTTTTATTTTTTTCACTAAATTTTTATTTAACAGTCTTGCAACCTTGAATATCACAAGGATTATCCATCTCGTCGGTAAAAATTTCGAATAAAGATCGAGGTTCTCTCGTTAGGTTTTCACACTTTAGCTTAGTTGCCCACCTATCAATGATATCAATGCCTTGTTCTTGGGTATCGTAAGTGGTAGCCTCAAGCTCAACAACTGCTCGACCATCAGATAAAATATAGTATGACACATCGCAATCAGAAAATTCCCATATCCAAGCTTCTTTGAAGACAGAAAAAGATTTTTTATACCCACTCAAATGAAGAAACTCTACCACAGAAGAGTCATCATTTGCAGACATATCTAAATTAATCTCCTTCCTAACAACATTTCCTTCGCGTTTTTGTTTTAGCGTGAGTTCCGTGACTGTCCCGCCCTTACGATATCGCAAAAATGAGTCTTTATTTTCATTTGTATAGTAATCATCGCATGAGCACACATAAAGTGGTTCATACTGTCTGCCTATTGCAGATTCCAAGAGAGAATGAAAATCTTGTTTAGATACAATGCCTGCCCAAAATTTATATTCAATCTCCATATTCTGTTCTAAATCTTTCATAATTTCCTACCTTTCGGGTTAAAATACCAATAAATGGTCTTCTACTCCGTGCCAATCATATGCAGTGAACTCAAATTCATAACGATCTCCACAATAAAGGTTAGTTTCGCTCCATTCAATCCAATATGAATTCCAGTGACTGCCATTATCGTGGTATAGTGGAAAAGAACTCACTAAACGTGGTCCTTGCCACACATCAACCCACACATCGGCAATCTCGCGAGGACCAAATGCATGATCAGTCCATGCGTCAAACTCCCAAATATAGTCTTGATAGTAGTTATCCCACCTACAATTCACCATTGCATCGTGTAAAATAGGATAGTTAGTCCCAATATCCACAATAGGAGGTGATGGGTAACGAGGAGAATCCACTACAATATCACAAGCAGTGACAGTGGATAATAGGACTAATGACGAAATAATATACTTAACGAGCATAACGCACCTCTCTATTGTTTATATATAATTATACCACCAAAAGTGACCTCTGTCAAGAGAAAATTATTATTTTTTCTCTCTTTTGAGGATTCTGAGGGTCTTATCTAGGGTCTCGGATAAAGATAATATAGCTTTGACATATAAATCCATAATCAGGGTACATAAATACACCAAAAAGAGGGAATATAGGAGGAAGAAAGTGAAGAAAGCTAATATCTCCATAGCGGTAATCACCTAGATGCCCTCAACCCACTCCATCGTCACATGATCATGTTTGTTATATAAGCGATACCAAGCCCTTAAAGCCTTCAATTTCCCCTCATCAGTATTAGAATACTCCTTGAACTCAGGTTCACCGACGACTTTGACAATCCAGCTTCCGTTTGCGCCCCGATGATCCCGCCAAGCTTGAAGAACAGTGGCAAGTTCATCACTCCCAGCGATCTTTTTTAGAGAATCACTAGGCTCGTCGCCCCTATTATAAGTGTCGTCCCTATCATAGGCTGTCATTTCGGACTCATTCTGTTTAATTTTAGTATATTCTTCTTGAATTATAATTTTCAGAGTAGATTTTGATATTTTCATTGGTTAAATTCCTTAATTTTATACAAGTTTAATGGTTAATTCGGCGATGCTAGCCATCGAAAGTTCATCAGATTCTTCCGAATCATCAGATGAATCAATACCAGCTAGAGTCGCGATAGGATCATCAGACCCAGTAAAGATGTCTATTGCTTCAATAAGTTCTTTTCCAATATTTTGTCTATCAGATTCACTAATACCAACCTTATCGAGCAGCATTTTGAATTGATCCGGGGTCATATTGTTCATAGGTGATGGAAAAACAGAGGGATCCCCGTTTTCGACACCTTTTGCCATCTTCTTTAAGGCACCTGCATGTCGTTTTGCTTGTTTTTGTAGATTCTTGACAGCTATTACTACCTCATCCCCATACTTAACTGCAGCTTTATAACCTTTTGGGAATGTTTTTGCGAGCCAAATACCAATTTTGGTGCCCTTTCCGAGTACATCGCCGACTAGCGGCAAGAGAGAAATTAAACTTACTGCCGTTAAAAAATAACGACCCTCTTTGGCATACCACAGAGCGTTCAATAAATCAGCAGCCTGGGCAATACCTGTGCCTTCTAAGGGCGTCACAGCACCTATAATGTCCAATGCTGTGTGCCCAATCTTCCCTGCAAGTCCCGATTCTGCTTCAATCAGGACTTTAATGGTCTCTTGTTCAGCTATAACATCTAATTCTTCATTAATCATGATTTGAGTTTGTCTTTTTTCAACAATTTCTTCTTTTATAATGGCTTTTAACTGTTCACTTGTGATGTTAGGCATCGTAAGGGTCCCCTTTCATGTATTACTATAAATAGTTACCATGGTTTTAAAAAGGGTATAATTTATTTTTTAGATTGTAAGTGCTCAATCATCTCTGCAAGTTGACCAATAAGCTGAATTAACACGAAATCATTGACTACCTTTGTCGCTTGTTCAGGTTTACACTTGTCAAGCGCATCCAGCAGCGATGAACCACCCGTCCTCTGCGCTTCAGAAAGCACTTTTTTGAACCTTTTGGATAGGACTTGGTGTATTCCATCGTTAGCGAAGACCAGGGCGCTCTCGCCAGCCCGTAATTCGATAATTTTTTTTCCGCCTAATTTTTTTTCAACTTTAGCCACTTTTACTCCTTATATCCTCTTGTAAATACCAATTATGTATTCCTAAACGTTTCATTTTCTTGATTAGTAAGACTCTATTCTTCTTATAACTTGGTAAACATCTTCTTAGTTTCATTGGCGCGCTGTCATTGTGATCGCAATAATCGAGTATATAATCGATCATGTTCTGTTTTTTCTTGGTAATAACAGCCCCATTGACCTTTAATATCTGTTTATTAGGTACCTTAAGAAGATTAAAACTCGGATATTGCGATTTTAAATACAATTCGAGTATTCCCTTAAAGAGATCGTGTAAATTAGAGCGCGCCAATGTGATTACTCTGCCCATCATTATAAGTATATATTAATTTATCTTTTACCTCTAATAAACTTTGAGTCGTGGCGCGAAAGTGAGCACATAAAGGGGAATACTCGAATCATTCGTAGTCAACATCCCACACTGTCATGGTATCACTCTTATTTTTGTAATCAAGTACAATAAAGCTGGCTTCATAATCACGATAGTATTCACAATACAAGCTGGTCTGGAGCCTTTGTAATCGATGTGTATTCCAATATTTACCACTATCATGAAAGAGTTCGAACCAATTAACTAGATATTCACCCTCATACACTTCGACGTATACTGTCTTAAGCTTTTTAAAATCGAGCCTCGGATACGTAACCCATGCTTCGAAGTGCCACACATAATCATTGATTGTTTGATCCCAATGACATGATACACTAGCATCTTCGAAAGATGGAGTCATAACGGGATCATCTGGATCTCTGAATTCATACGGATTATAGGGGTCATACTTGTAGCACGCTGACATCATCATTGTGATTAGAATCAGTAGGATGAGTATGACGGCTGTCCATGGACTTCCCTTGAAATGATCTTCTGGTCTCATAGTACCATTATACCATATATGCACAAACCTGTCAAATTTTTCTGGGTGTTTTTTTGAGGGGGTCTTTTTTCTGGGAAAATTTCTGGGTGTGTCGCGGCAATGTAGCAGACCGCCGTCGCCCATATCCTAGGTTAGAGGCTACTTTCCGGGGAGGAGAGGGGGGAGGGGGGGGACCCCCCGTATGCGTGTTTGCTGTGACAAATCGTTTGCTTGATTGTGACAAACTGTTTTAGTGTGAATGAAAAAAGCCAGGGATCAACCTGGCTTCTCTCTCTCTTATACTAACTGTCCTATTACTATGCCTAATGAGAACCACAAGGCGACGTCAGCGATATGTGCGATTAGAAGCACTCTATTTCTTTGTGGTAGTTCCATTGCGGACCTTCTTTGCTAGCTGGATAAGCGTGTTAAACTCTGGGGTTTCAAGCTCTGTTGTCTTATAGCTGCTTATCTCTACCTTAAGCATATGGGTTAGTGCTTCAGTTTCTTCTTTAGTGAGTTCTAGTTTTAACATAATATTATTTCTCCCCTCGTGATTGTTTAGCTTCATCCTCTAGAATGGTGGTGAGGATTTGTTCTTGTTGTTCTGATAGCTCGCCCATTGAGGCATCGAGCGCTTGGCGTTGTTCTTCTGTGGTGTTAGGGTCCTGGTAGGTTGCCCAGAGTGCTTCGATTCTTGTATCTAGCTCATAATAGAGTTTGAACATATATTATTTATCTCCTCGGTTATCGGGTTTCTAAGCCAGTTACTTCTTGAATCTCTTCAGGGGTTGCGGGAATGATCGTATATGATCGATCACACAATTGGCGGACATAAGCATTGCGGTGCTTTGAAGTAGTGGTTGAGTACTTCTTATTATTCACAAGCACGGTATTACCTAGCAAGTGACTATCAGGGTTACAAACAACAACTTGAGGCACGCCATAGCTTAGCAGGGCGGTGTATTTGTCAGTGTGAACGATGGTTTGGTTTGATTTATAGTTTTCGATACGCATGGGTGATAGCTCCATTTTGGGTGATTGTTAAGAAAGTGTTAAGCGTTGAGTTCGACAGGTGTATTGTATATGATGTCCAAGAACATGTTCATGTCCGCGTTATTAAGGTTTAAAGCTAGTTTATCGCCTTTTTTGGCAAGTTCTTTATTTTCTTTAGCCATGGACTCGACGACTTTCATAGTCTCGGAGCAGGATGATGAGAAAAGCAAGGAAGTACCGAATTTTCTGGCATTTTCTTCTGATTGTGCGAATGGTCCGACGAAGTTCATAATTATACCCCTAAGAATTGAGTTGCTAATAGCATAATATAACACGCTACGAAGATTGATAGTAAGCCTACAAAGTCTGATACTGAGCTATTCATTATAACCCCTCCACGTCAGCGTCGACATTATCAGCAATCCACTGACTGATTTCACCGTTTCGGCACTTTGCATCGACGAAATTGCACCAGTCCTCACGCCGTGCGGGACCGTCGACAAATCCATCTTGCTCATACTCTTCTTTAATGATTGGAAGGCAGTAAGTTTCCCACTCTTCTGCTAAGCTCTCGGTTGAATCTACAAGCTCCTTGTCGCGAAGCTCTAAAGCCTTGCGTCCGACTTGCTCACGCAAGTCAATGAGGATTTCCTCAATTATGGAACTGTTCTGCACTTCCCATTCGAGGTCAACCTCATCAATTCCTAGCTGGTCGGCTAACTCTTCAGTTAGTACACTCATGGCTTCGTCAGTTGCGTGCTTGATTTCTGCTGTAATATCGATTGACATAATACCTCTCTCTTTGTTATATACATATTATACCATGAGAGACAAGATATTTGGCACAAATTATGTCAAAGAAATGTCAAGACTTATTATCACGGTACCAAGCCCTATATGGGCGAGAGGTATTATTATATTCTTACTGCATAATTCTCCGGTGTTTTGTGCGCGGGGCGTTTGATGGTTTTAGAACAGTGTATATACAATCAAGCTCATACAAATTGCGTAAGCGAGGGATAATACAATTACAATCTCAGTTATTCGCCCTGTGGCGTGATTGTGTTTACTCACCTTGACCTCCTATAGTGTCTTTAACGATATCAACGGTTTGATCAGCTTTCTTAAAGATCTCTGGATATTCACTTATAAAGTCAATAACAAAGAACAAGCCAAAGATTAGCAACATATTGCGTAATAGTGTTTCCATCATTCTCCTCTTACATCCTATTGTACCATGAAATTAGGGGAAAAGTCAAGGGAAATCTTTATTATATTAATGCTTGACTCACTAGTTAACATGTACTAGATCCAAAGCGTGATTTCCCCCTTCTCTCCTTGCATATTGTGATTCTCTATTAACCCCCTCTAATGTTTACTAACCGTTATGATACTTGTCATCCCACGATAACCCACTTTCTACCACTATTTCCCATT
>TARA_R110002074_G_scaffold3879_2_pt1 | contig 11243 bp, 7 predicted proteins | sample TARA_R110002074 | Tara Oceans TARA_R110002074 (sample SAMEA4397215) | marine metagenome | biome: Polar Biome; feature: [MIX] marine epipelagic wind mixed layer (ENVO:01000061); material: water (ENVO:00002006), including particulate matter (ENVO:01000060) such as... | depth 10-100 m
TTTGAGGGAGTTGAAAATTAAGAGAGAAAATAAAATATCATTGAGAATCTATCAATGTTAATAGAACGTTTAGAAAAAATAAATCAGTAATATATATATATATATATATGGCACGTTCAATGAAAAAAAGGTCACGTCGCACAAAAAGACGTAGAAAATCTCGTAAAAGTAAAACAAGAAGAAGAGGAGGAGGTTATCAGGCGCTAACCCCAAGTATGATTTTTACGAAAGACCCAAGATTGGAAAGATTCATGAACAACACAAGTTTTTTGGAGATGAATATGAAGATGAAAGCGCAACCTGATATAAAGAAAAGGAGAAAGATTTTTAAGTCACTCTACGGCAAGTCGAGTGAATTTAAATTTGGAGATTTGAAAAAATTAGGTCCATATGTAGCTAAAAGAAATGAGTATAATAACATGATGAAGGTGCTCAACGACAACCGCGGAACAGGAAACAAAAAAGTCTCGGCGTTGGTGATTGTTGGTGGCAAAAAGAAAAAAAGAAAACGTAAAAGAAAGAAACGTAGAACCAAAAAAAGATAAGTATTTAAAATATATTATCGTAAAAAATAATATATTTTATAAATTAGCGTGTGCGTCGGTGACCGGGTGAAAGAAGTGTTGAGGCTCTTTTACGCATGCGTCTGGTGCGATTTCTGCGAGAACGGCAGTGACTTTTTTTCTTACCCTTTTTGGTCATTTTGCATCTCCTTTTATGTTTTTTAGAAGTGCAAGATTTTCTTTTTCTACCAGCGCAACGCGATTTTCTTTTTCTGTATTTTACCATTATAAATTATAATTATATTTTAATTTTTTCTTGTTATATTTTTCCTTTTTTTTCCTCTTCTTTTAACAGTTTTATTTCTATAAGGATTATGTTTTTTTTCTAATTTCTCTAAAGTTTTTATAACTTTATTTGTTAAATTATACGCATACATTAAATCAGTGTGAAAGGGCATATATATAATTAGAAATTATTTATATTTTTGAGTCTTTCCCCTAAAAAAATATTGTTTTGTTGAAAATATTTATTAAATGGTATATTATTATTAATACACCAAGTCATACATTTTTGCATATTAATGCTTTTTAAATGTTGAATTTTTTCATGTTTTTTGTCCTTATGAGTAATAATTTTGATAGTATTAAGTATATTATCAATTTGATTATGACTGAGACAAGCGTTGACTTCTAATAGTTGAGTTTTGTAATAAGATTGTATAGGTACGTTTAAAATAGAAAAAACACTATATGTTTTAAAATCTAATGTTTCAAAAATTTTCAAAATATTAATAAATTTGTTGGTAATTTCATCTGTATTATTATATTTAAAATGTTTACAAACAATATATTTTTCAGAATTAGCAGAACGACTGGTATTAGGTTTAGATATAATAATTTTATTATAAAAACAACTTAATAGATATAATATTTCTAAAGTTGCAGTTTCAAACATATCAAAAATTTTTAATATAAATGTTCCTCCATTAGCTTGCATAGCAATAGCATAAGCAACTTGTGTAAATATAAGTCTAAATGCAGATTTTTCTTGATTATTGTAATCATTAGAAAAATCAAATCCCCCATCAGCAGTGATAACGTTCATAGAATTTTTATATTGATTTTTACAATATATTAAATTTTCATGATTATATAAGTCACCTTTTTGATATTTTCCATACTCAATTTGAATATTAGGATATTTTTTCATCATATTATCAGCTTTACTCCAATTAGGAATATTTATATTATTATCAATAAGTGTCATACCATAATAAATATCATTTATATTATTTCTTATATATGCAGTAGCTTCAATAAATCCACCAGGACCTTCAGCCAAATGAAAAGTTTTAATAGGATTATTATTTATAAAAATATTGTGGGAGTTATAAATTTCAATTAATTTAAAAAAAGCTCTACTAATAGGTTTTATTTTACTAACAGATAATTTTTGATTAGGAATATTAGTATGAATAAATTCATATGAATTTGTAAATTTTTTAACATTATCCCAATGCTTAATATGTTTATCAATTAAACTTTTTATTTTTGATAAATATTTTTTTAAACTATATTTATTTGTAGTATTGGATTGATTTTTATTGAATGTAATTTTTAAATTTTTATTTTTTATATGAAACTCAATTTGAGGTAATACATAATATATCATATTATATATTAAAAGAGGTTAGTATTTATATTATTTTGGTAGTTTTAATTTTTTCTTATATTTTTTAACTTGTCTTGTCTTAGGTTTATCTTGAGTTTTTTGAAGTTCATCATTTTGATATTTACTTGATTCTTCTTTTTGTTCAGGAATATTCAATATACTATCAGTAATTTCTTTTGCATTAGGATTTCTAATTTTTTTATAAATAAAATAATTATTAAGAAATGAGATAATTTTTTCATTTGATGTAAGATTATACGCTTTACCAACATTAAAATTTTTTAATTTGTTATTATGAATATCATCCATCATATTATCAAATAAATCTTCGAATGAACCAATTGCTCGAGGAAATCCCATAGAATTAGCTTCTTGTGTAGTAATAGGAACGAAACCATAATTTTCTAACACTCTTGTAAAGAATTCAAAATTAACTAAATATTCTCTGAATGTTTTATTAATAGATTCTTGATAAACATCAACAGCATATCCGAGCGAGTTTTCATCGTCAGAAAATTCATTTTGATTATACAATTTTTTAATATCCCACATTTTAGTTTCATTTTCATTCAAGATAAATATACTTTCTCCTGTGTTTTTCTCTTTTAATTTTTGAAAAACTCTTTTTCCATCATAACATGTTCCAATAAAATATCCACCAATTTTACAATTTTCATTTAAGTTTCTTACAAAATTATAAAAGGTATTTTTATTTTCAAAGAAGTAATGAATGGAAAACTGATTACTTATAATATCATAACCATTTTGGGCAACACCATATTGTTTATATACACCAGAACCGAGAATACCTTCATCTTTTGGACCAAATCCATTTAATGCTTGAATAATTTGTTTCCCTTTTTCACTAAAACAACAAAGTCCAGATTTGATATTTAATGAAGAATTTCCTTGAATAAATAATGCTTTTGGCAAAACCCTATATTTTTTTTTAGCTCTGAGATATCTGGCACAAACACCTTTTAATCTATTTTGAATATTATCTTTGGAATAATCAATACCAAATACAAAAGATAGTTTAGCATCAATCCATTTTTGTAAATCACCACCCATTCCAACACTCATATCAATTAAAGTATCTCCTTTTTTGGTAACATTTTTAATAAGATTTCTCTTAACATATCTATTATGAAAATCTCTAAGAGATTTGGTATTAGTTTCATTAGTAGTTCTATCGTAATAAATATTATCATCTAATGTATCAGGAATATTTAATCCAGTAGAAATAATATGTTCAGTAATAGGTTTATTTATTGAACGCCAAACACCCTCAGCAGTAGTGTAAGCATTACAAGTAATTCGACCTTTTCTTTGATATTCAGAAGTTTTATCATATCTTACTCGAATAGGAATCCATTGCCAACCTTTTTTCATAGATTGTTCCCATCTAAATTCGACAACCATATCATCTTCAAATATAGTTTTATTATCTTCAGTAAACAATTTTTTATCGCCTCCAAAATTTTTTAATACAATATTTGTAGTATGAATAGGATATGACGGCATGGGTTCATAAGGTATAAATGGCATAGCCTTATAAGACGCTTTATTATTATGATATTGTAATTTATCATTATAAATATCATCGCACGGATTAATAAATCCGTGCTTAGTTTCATCAAATCCAACATGCAATATAAGAGTCTTATATTGATTTAATTTTTCATAACTTGTTAAATTATTACCATCTGTAAATATATTTCCAATAATATCTTGCTTATTTTCATCTTTTTTAGTTTTAATAAGAAAATCAATAGTATTAAATTCAGGAGGTTTCCATTTTAATGAATAATCCCATCTCATTTTTTTTGATTTCGTTATTTCACCTACTTTTGATGATCCTACACTTTTATCACAGGGAGTAAATATTAAACCATCCGTTTCATAATTAAATAATAATCCTTCTTTTTGACCATCTAATATTTTTTTACATTCTTGAAAAATATTACTATCAATATTAGAATAGAATGTTTTCATCTTAATATTTAAAGGAGTATTGTATGTTTTAACTACACAAATAGAATCTAAATCATTAATTAAACTATTAAGTTCATTACCTCTATATTTATCCTTAGGAATATCATTATTTTCATATTTGAATTCACCTCCAGGTATTTGCATAAAAGGAAATCCCTTAGTATTTTCTTTATTTTTAAAATAAATATCAAAACTCAAGAATAGGTTTATAAAATTACCATTTTTATCATTTAAAACATGTTCGCCATCAATAATAGTATTACAACAATTTTTATGTTTTGTTATATTACCAGTGAATTGTACTTTCATATTAGTATCTATTAAATATATTTTACCAACATTGTTTATATATAATAATTTTCTTGCTCCATCAGCTTTATCAGTAACAGTATATGGTTTATTTATATTAGGCGCAGAAGAATCAACATCAATTGGCATAATATTTCTCATTTCAAGACTAATCGAAGAAGGTCCAATAAAATCTCCACTATGAGCATTTCTTAATTTACCGTCTTTATTTTTTGGTAAATTTTTTTTTCCATGAATTAAAGTCATATATTCATCTAATACAATTCTTTGATTTCTATATGATACGGGAAAATTAGTTTGTTGCCAACCAGATAGAATATATTTAATTCCGCGTTTGATTTTATTATGTAAAACATCTAATGTATTTTCAGGTACTTTTGCATAAGAATTAACTAGTTCCATTTCAATTTCATAATTTTCAGGTTCATTAAATACATTAGCATCATTAATACTATATTCTTTTATAAATATTTTTCTTCTATTATGTAATTTTCTTTGTTTATTTGTTTTAACAATACTGATATCAAATTTAAATGGATAATTAACGGTATCTTTATGAACAAATGTATATCTTTTTATAAATCTAAATAATTTTCTTGAATCCCTCCAATTATCTAATAATTGGAGTATTTCTGGTTTAATATTTGTACTTGAAGATGAAGGAGTTAAATTTCTTTCACTTTTATAATTTACTCTGAATTGAAAATCACGAAAATCAATAGGTCTTAATGCGGGCTCATCTCTGGATGGTTTTTTTCGAAATTTTTGTAAGAATTCAATATTTTGTAATTTATCTTCATATATCATATTTTCTTTGCAATATTTTTGAATATTACTAATACCTGATATAGTCGTTCTAATATTAGAATCTTTTATATTACCTGTTAAAGGGTCAGCATATTCATTTATTATATTTAATGTATAATCTCCAGAATCATTCAAACAATGAAAATTTAACGACTTTAATTTTTGTATTATATTATCAAAATCTATTTTAGTTATTTGATTATAAGTGTTAGTTCCAAACTTAATTTCAAATTCATCACCATTATAATTTCTATTATATGATGCTAAATATAAAGAAATATATTCTCTTATTTGTTCGGTGGGAGTTTTTTCATCATCGGCCATAATTATATATAAAACAATATATTTTTATATATAAATCAATTTTATTTATTGTATTTTTTCACATATTAATTGATATAACTCTTTTTTTGTTTTTTTTTTACTTGGTGTTTTCATAACATTAATATTTAATTTTTTACATATATCTCTTAAATCTTGAGCTTTGTAATTAGATATGCCCTTAATAGGTTTAATATAGCTATCAACAACGAATAGTTTATTACGATATTCGTACAATTTTTTATTATCTAATAATAATCCATAATTTTCATTTTTCTTAAAATATTTTACTATTAATATTTTATTACCAGGATATGAAATATTTTCATAATATACCTTATCATCCATATAAATAAAATTAAATTTATCTATAATTAACATAGTTTCTAAATTTTTTAAATGTAATAAATTTTCATTTGCCAAATTACCCTCGATTTCTGCTAATTTTGTTTTTAATTTTTTTAATATATGTTTGTTCTCTTTATTTCTTAATTTTTCAATAAAATTAATTTTGTATTTTTTTTCAGTTATAAATGTATTTTTACCTAATATTTCATATTCACTAAATCCATATAAAAATATTAGCCACACCCAAAATAAAAAATCTTTTTCTTTGGGTATAAAAAAATCATCCTGTTTTACTTCAATTAATTTAGGTTTAACTATATTTTTATTTATTTTTTCAAATTTTTTTATTTTTTTGCATACTAATAATTTTTGGATATTATTAGTATTAAACGTATATTGATGAAAAGAATTAATAATCTTATGAATATTCATTTATATTATTATTTTTTTTGTCTTTATTATCATTTACAAAATAATCTTTACTAAGTTCTTGTTTTATAGTTTCAACATCTATTAAGCGTTTTTCCTGAGTTTTAATATAAGATAATATTTTTTTAATACTTTGAATACTTTCTGAATTAAAGGAAGTCATATTTACAAATATTCCATTACGATTCTCAGAATATTTTATATTATTATTTTTTAATATGTTTAATATTTTAATATGATGAATTTTATCGATATTTTCAATTTGATTTTTAAGTAGTATTAAATTATTTAAATCATTCATATAAAAAAACTGAAAATTATGTTTAAGTATAAATTATATCAAAGAAGTTATTCTTCAATAATAGTAACCTTTGATTTAGATTTAATTTTTTGTCTTAATTCTCCTAAGACGGAAATAAATTCATCATTTAATTCATATCTAATACCTATAACTTTAATCGTAATATTGTCATTTTCTTTAAGTTTATTAAATCCATCATTACTATAATGATGGTCTCGTGCGATAAATACAATAATAGGTGATTTTTTTTCTTTTACATAAACTGCTTTAATACCAGCTCTTGTAATATTTTGAACTTGACATTTTATTAATTGACCCTCTACCGGATGACATACATCACATTCAAAAGAAATATCAAATACAACATGGTTTTCTTCTACTACACCCGATGAATATGATAAAATATTTATAGAATTATTTTTGATATATCCTTCTTTTGAACATTTATTATACGATTCTTTTTCTAATATTTTAATAATATTTTCTTTTATGTTACTTCCAACACTTTGAAAAGGTAAAATAATTTTACGCGTTAAAATATTTTTCATAAAAATACCTTTTCGTGATTTTTTTTTATATTTTATCTTTTTTTTTGCAGAAGACATTTATATATAATATAATATAATTTGTTTATTTATATTTCAATTTTATTTAAATATACTTTTCTCTATTTTACTAATTCTTCCATATAATACATCTTCTATTGTGGAAAAAAAGTATTTTTTTCCATTATATTTTATTTTATCTAAATATCTTAATAAAAATTCTAACTCAACACATAATTGAGTGTTATTTATTGATTTTGTTTTTATTTTTTTATTATTTTTCCATAATATTGAAACTTCTTTTTTCCCTTCTAATATATATTTTTTTTCTTTACAATCATCAGGATAATTAATACCATTTATAATTAGACTATTTATACTATCTAATCTTGTTTGTCTCCCCACTCCTTTCGATGTACATTCAATACCTCTATTTATTCTCTCTCCCTTTTGTTTAATCATATTTTTAGTTTTAAATATAATTGTTTTATCTCTCTGACTTTTTATAGTCATAAATCCAATAGGAGTTTCATTACTTATTTTATTAATATCAATCTTTGTACTATTTACAATATTTGCAGGTTTTCTAAATTTATTCCAAAATACTCTACCAGCATCATCGCCTACATAATTTTTCCATATTTTAGTTTTTTCATCAAATTTGAAGAAACTATCATCATCTATATTGGATCTACTTTTAATAATTTTCCATGTTTGCCCTGGAGGAGATGAATATTCTTTTGAATTTTCTTTTATTTTATAATCTGCTAAAAATAATAAATCGCCAATTTTATATGTCTTTACTATTTTAGTTAATGTTTTTATAAAATCATTATCAGAATCTTCCTCTTTTTCTAAATTATTAATTATATTTAACTTTATGTTTATACTTTTGATATCAAATAGATGTTCTAAACAGAATTCTTGTAATAATTCTTTATTCATTTCATTATATTTCACTAAATTTTCTATAGCGTTTGCTGAGTTATTAATCCATATCCTTTTTTCTATAGCGTTTAAATTTTTCGTGGGTATAATACTGGCTTGCTCATATTCTTCTTTTAATTTAGTAAGATGATTTATTCTATCATTATAATTATCATTTAATGATTTATCTATTTTAAAATTTTTGATTATAATACTCTGATGTTGGAATTTATTAGGATATTTTCTTTCAAATATAGTTAGTTTTTTATCTTTTATGTTTATTGGTTGAAATAAATAAAAATCACCAATATTTATAAGTTTTCCGGTTCTATTAATCATATCGGTAAGTAAGTGATGTTTACCTTCTAATAAAATATTAAAAGCCATATAAATTTGTTCGTTAGAATATGGTTTGACTGCACGAATTCTATCAATTAATTGATTTTTTTCATAAACATAATGTTCTTTAAATAAATCCTTTATCCGTTTTAATATTTTATCTATATTCATAACTATAAATCCTTTACTATATGAAGTATTAGAAATAGCTTCATTATTTTTAGAATTATCAGAATTACATTGATAATTGCATTCCATAAAATCACATGCTAAACTATTATTTTTATGACCAATATAAAAATTTATTTCTTCTTTTGTTGATAATAATAATTTGACTTTTTTATTTAATTTTTCTTGTAACATTTGTTTTTGATTTTGATTGATAATACAATCTACTGCATTTTCTTTTAAAACTTTACTTACTTTCCCTATTTTAATAGATTTATATTCTGCTAATCTATAAACGTATAAATCAATAGCTTCTATATCTTTATTTTGTAATTGACTTCCATATAAAAAGACTTGAACTGTTCTTTCCTCAAAAGGTAAATCACAATGACTTTTATTTCTTACTGCTCTTCCTATTGTCTGATCTACTCTATTTAAATTAAACCAGGGTTCTAAAATATGAACCTGTCTTATATTTTTAAAATCTAAACCTTCAGTTCCGGCTTTTGATATTATAATTACTTTTACTTTTTCTCCATCAACATTTCCTGCATCTGTACAAGCTTTTAATTCATTTTTATTTGACGAAACTCCTGAATAATTTGGGTCACCTGTTATCATAACATATTTTCCGGAAAATTTTTTACCTGATTTTCCTGTTATTTTAAAGTCTGAAACCGGAGGATTAGAAAATAATGATTTTTGAGCATCCCCATATCTTCTTATTCCCATTTCTTCTAATGCCAATGCAATTGGAATACAACCACCGTTTATGTAATTTGAATATATTAATACAATACCCTTACTATTTTTTATAGTATTTATAATAGAATATATCTTAGCACTATATTTTTTTAGTGGAGAATTTTCATTTCCTTCGCTGCTTAAAATTCTACCATAGCTTTTTAAGGCATTTTCTGTGTAATTAAAATTCTTTTGTTTATTATCAATCTCATAAGTTAAGGTACGACCTAATCCTGTTTTTCCATATAATGCTTTCGAATCTATATTTTTTCTCATTTCATCATCACTAACAGGATAAATAATATTTAACGACTGTTGAAGTCCGTCAATAACAGTATATTGTATTCCTGATTTTGGATCGTTAAGTATAGGATATTTTTCTTTTTCTTTTTCAACAACATATTCGTATCCTTTATTTTGTTCTTCACTTAATTCTGTTACAATTAAATCCAAATATTGTATTGATATTGATGGTGTATCCCCACCATTTATTTGCTTTTTAGGATATTGCCATCCCTTTTCAGTAATAATTTTTAAAGATTTTTCATTTTTATAGTAAGAGGGCCATATTTTAAATGGAAATTTAAAAGGATTTTCACCACTTACATAACTAACATAACCTGTTAATTTTTGTATTAATAATTGTTCTCCCATATTTTCATCATTCGAATTTTTTATAAAATCCAAATTTTTATCAAATATCTCATTTTGATTTATCGGAAATCTTTTATCATTTAAATTTAATAAATTTGTTATCCAAATAATTTCACTTGCTGAATTAAACATAGGTGTTGCTGTTAATAATAATATTTTCATATTCTCAGCATAGGTAACTAAATCTAACATATTTTGTGTTGTTCTTCTTAAATTTTTATTATCACTTATTTTGGTAGATCTAATATTATGAACCTCGTCGATTACTAATAACCTATCTGAAAATGCTTTTCTTATAGCATAACCTTTTCTCTTTTTTATTTTACCATTATTTTTTGAATTTCCCACTGCTCTTTCAATAATATTGTTAATATTATTTGCAAATTGAGTATATCCCATAAATATATATGACCCTCTTATAATTTTATCAATGTAAGAAATAACTCTATTTCTTGGTAAATTTTTAATATTCATAGGATTAATTTCTTTTATAAATTTATTTCCAGTACAAGAATTAATATTCCATATACCATTTACACTTTTCAATCTTCTTTCATCAAATAATTGCAATTTATAATTTTCTTGAACAACCGGACTGGCGACAATAATAATTTTTTTTTTATTTCCCAACTGTTTATAATAACTTCTCATATCTTCACATACTGAAATGGATGAACAAGTTTTACCTGTTCCAAGTCCATGAAATAAAAGTAATCCATTATAAGGAGTTTCACGGGATAAAAAGTTTCTGACAAACATTTGATGCGATTCAAGTTCAAAATCAATATTAGGATTACAAAGATTTGTAGATACTTGTTCAATATTTTCAATATCCTCTCGTTTTTTTTCTTCTATTTTTAAATCATTAAATTCTTTCTTAATTGTTATTTTTTTTGAAAAATTAGGGTCATCTAAATGAGGATATAAAGAAGAGGTATCTATTTTATTTTCAAGTATTTGTTTTCTATTTTTATTTTCAATACATCTTAAAAGGTTTTGAAATTTTTTGTCTTCTAATGTAATAGTATCAATTAGGTCTTCCACTTCTTGCATTAATTTTTGACACGATTCATCATTAAATTTTGTAGTTACTGATTCTTTTTGTTCTTTTTTTGAATCAGTCTTAGCTTCAGGTGGTTTTGCTTCTATTGTTTTTTTAATCTTTTTTTTATCTATTTTTT
>TARA_R110002074_G_scaffold393022_1_pt1 | contig 11229 bp, 10 predicted proteins | sample TARA_R110002074 | Tara Oceans TARA_R110002074 (sample SAMEA4397215) | marine metagenome | biome: Polar Biome; feature: [MIX] marine epipelagic wind mixed layer (ENVO:01000061); material: water (ENVO:00002006), including particulate matter (ENVO:01000060) such as... | depth 10-100 m
CCAGGTAAGTTTCCGCATTGTGTAGCAGCTAATAAACCTATTTTATTAATTGGACCGCATTATAGTGAATGCAAGCGTCTTTTAGGGAATGATTACCCATATCTATTTGATTTTGATGATATAGAAAAACTAACAAAAACTATTATCGATTTATATGAAACTTGGAAACAAAATTCAAATAATTCAAATAATTTGAAGTTAAACAGACCTGATTTATTGCATTATCTTTCGGTAGATTATTGTAAAGAGGTTTTATTAAATGAAGTTTAAAAATAAAATATTTAGATGAGAATTTTAATGGTATCTATGTCGTCTATTCATTTTTTTAGATGGACTAATCAACTAAAAGACGCTGGTCATGAGGTTTATTGGTTCGATATAAATGATGGAAACAGAAAAGTTGATGCTATTTCTTGGGTACACCAAATTGTGGGTTGGAAACGCATTTGGAATTTTCCAGGACGGTTTTTTATAAAAAAAAGATTCCCTAATTTATATCGAAAAATACAGCTTCTTAATGACCGAAAAACATCTAAAGTATTTGAGAAACTTATTAAAGATATAAAACCAGATGTGGTGCAAAGCTTTGTTATGTATATGTCTTGTGTTCCAATTTTAGATGTAATGCAAAAATATTCGAATATCAAATGGATTTATTCAGCTTGGGGTAACGATTTGTTTTATTATCAAAATGAAAAGAATTATTTAAAAGATATACAAAAAACATTACCACATATAGATTATCTATTCACAGATTGTGAACGTGATTTTCATATTGCAAAAAAACATGGTTTTAAAGGTGAGTTTTTAGGCGCTTATCCTGGAGGAGGAGGTTACCCCATTTCAGATTATGAAACTTTTAATAAACCTTTTGAAAACAGGAAAATAATTTTAATAAAAGGATACCAACATAAATTTGGGCGTTGCAATCTAGTGTTAGATGCCATATATAAACTAAAAGATTATTTTTCTGATTTTGATATTGTTGTATTTTCAGAAAACGATTTGGTAAGAGAACATATTGAGATTAAAGGATTAAATTCATGGCATAATTTTAAATGCACTGGGGCATTGCCACATACAGAATTATTGAAATTGATGGGGCAAGCTTATATTTATATTGGTAATTCAATATCTGACGGGATGCCAAACACATTACTGGAGGCCATAATCATGGGTGCTTATCCAATACAGTCAAACCCTGGTAATGCAACATCAGAAATAATAAACGATGGGCAAAATGGCACTTTAATATTTAATAGTGAAGATGTTGATGAAATTGAAGAAAAAATAAAATATACTATAAATGATGCCTCGCTAATAGAAAAAGCGTTTATTTTAAATAGGAAATTGCGTGATCAATTGGAATATTCAACTATTAAAAATAGGGTATTAGAGAAATATAGCGAGTTAGAGAATAATACTATTAAAATACAATAGATGGGGCTTACAAAAAATATGTGCGAATTAATTTTAAGTGCAAAACTTAAAAGGCATATTAATTTAGATAAATTGATTATGGTGGGGAGACAAAACCTACATTTAAGTCCAAATCATTTAGCAATAAGTTTAGAGAAATTTGGGTATTCGGTTGATAATGTTTCCAAAATTTTAACTAAAGATAATACTTTCGCAGACTCATTTTTTAAGGAAATTGGAGGAAAAGAAATTCATTCAATTGATGCTTCCGATTATGAAGATGCAACGATTATTCATGATTTAAATGAACCACTTTCTAACACCTATAAAAACAATTATACATTAGTACTTGATTCAGGAACATTAGAGCATGTTTTTAATTTTGCACAAGCCATAAAAAACTGTATGGAATTGACTCAGGTTGGTGGTCATTTTATGGGTATTTACCCTTGTAATAATTTTTTCGGACACGGTTTTTATCAATTTAGTTCTGAATTATTTTATAGAGTGTTTTGTAAAGCCAATGGCTTTGAAATAATTGATGTTGTACTTTTTGTTGATGATATGGAAACAGAATTTTATAATGTGCCAGATACTAGTGAGACACATCAAAGAATTCAGTTTATAAATACAAAGCCAGTTTACATATATGTACTTGCCAAACGAATAGAACTAACTAATTTATTTAAAAATCAACCTTTACAAATGGATTATGCGCAAATAAAATGGAAAGGGAAACGGTCTAATTTAAAACATTTAGTAAAACAAAAATCTTTAAAACAATATATACCACAATATTTTAAAAATCTTTTAAAAGCGCTGTTTAATAAAGCTAACAAACCAGATAATATTCATTTTAAAAAACCTTATTTTTCAGTTTATAATTTAAAATCAAATTAGTAAATTTTTTAAATGACAACTACTTTTACAATTTTGTTTGCTTATAGAAACCGAGACCACAACAGGGTTAGGCTGTCTTTATTATCGCTTAAAAAACAAAAACATATAAATTTCGAAGTGGTTTTTGTAGATTATGGTAGTACGTCAAACTATTCTGAAAACATAAAAAAAGTTGTTGAAACTTTTGAATTTGTAACTTACTACTACGTTGGGCATAAAGGATTATTGTGGAATAAAAGCAAAGCACTTAACTACGGAATTACAAAGTCTGAAACTGAAATTATTTTTATTGCAGATGTAGACGTGTTAGTTGCTCCTGATTTTTCAGAAGTAATAGAATCATTAGTAAAACCAAATCAGTTTTCGTTATTCCGAATTGGTTATTTGCCAGAAAGTGTTACTTCTAAGGTTATTGAAAACTCAGATTTTGAAATGTTAAATCCCAAACATTATGGTGATACTTTTGGTATAGGTTTATTCCCCAAGACAGCTTTAGAAAAAGTTGGTGGCTTAGATGAGTTCTTTCATTTTTATGGATCAGAAGATGAAGATTTGAATTTCAGGTTTTTAGAGGCTGGTTATAAAATGAACAGATGCGAATCAAATATATTACTTCATCAATGGCATGAAAGGTATCCACAAAAGGCTAAAGAAAATTTAACGGTAATACCAAGATTGTCAAATATCCAGCGTATTAATCAAAGGCATTTTTTAAGGCGTAAAGAAACTCAAAAGTTTGCCTTAAAAGCAGTTCAGAGTAGAAAATACTACTCCAATTCAGATTATGAAATACTTAAAAACCCTTCAGAAATAATTAAGATTGATAATATTGAAGCAAAGGTTATTCATGTTTTGAATTATGAATTACCACTTTTTAAAAGTGATATTGTTAAAATAATATTCAAAGAGTCTACTTTCTATTCTTCATCTAAATATAAACTTAAAACAGCTTTGAATAAGCAAACGCAACCATATTTATCTATGAAGGAAGTGAATGATTTAATATTACAAAAAATACTTTTTAATTATAGGAACGATAATTATGAATATAAAGTTTCTAAAGATTTAAAAACCATTGAATTCACTATAGATTTAAGAAACTAATGACGACCCGCAAAAAGATACGATTGTTCTGGTGGAGTGAACCTTTACTCATGGGAAAGTCTAAAGAGAATTATGGTGATGTTTTAGGTAAATATTTAGTTGAAAAAATTTCAAACAAAAAGGCGCTTTTTTCACAGCCTAAAAAGTTTAGTATTCTAGATTTCTGGCAACCTATTTATGTTACAGCTGGCAGTATTTTAGCTCATATCAATAGAAAATGTGTGGTTTGGGGTAGCGGAATAATTAACCATAATCAAATAGTAAAACCAGCAAAATTTTTGGCGGTTAGAGGTCCAGAGACAAGAAGAGTTTTAATGAGTCAAGGTTATGATGTGCCAGAAATTTATGGAGATCCCGCATTGCTTTTACCGGATTACTATAATCCTGAAATTGATAAAAAATATCAATTAGGAATTATACCTCATTATGTAGATTATGAGTTTGCCAAGAATCGTTTTAGCCATTTAAAAGATGTTGTAATTATTGATTTAATGACTAATAATATAGAGAAAACAACAGACGAAATATTGCAATGTAATCGCATCATGTCGTCATCTTTACATGGAATAATAGTATCTCATACGTATCAAATACCAGCTTTATGGATTATGTTTTCTGATAAACTTTTTGGTGACGATATTAAGTTTAAAGATTATTTTAAATCGGTATCAATAGCACCATATATCCCGCTTAGTAATGAATTATTAAACGATAATAAAAATTTCGAAAAATTATTCAAAAAAGAGATGTCACTTCCTGAACAGAATGTAATTAATAATCTTAAGAAAGGTTTGATGGATGTTTGCCCATTTAAGTAAGTAAAATATGTATAACTAAAAACGTTTTCCTTTTATTCGGTTCAGATAAATTATTAAATTGCCATGTTTCAAAAAGAATAGTTAGACATTATGAGTTTTATTATAGCTGAAATAGGTCAAGCGCATAACGGGAGTATTGATATTGCTCACGATTATATTGATGCATTGGCTAAAACTGGAGTAAATGCTATTAAGTTTCAAACCCATATTGCAGATGCGGAAAGCAGTATTTATGAGCCTTTTCGAGTAAAATTTTCTAATCAGGATGCAACACGTTTCGATTATTGGAAGCGTATGGAATTTTCGCTTAAAGAATGGAAAGAATTAAAGCAGCATAGTGATGATGTTGGGTTAGAGTTTATGAGTTCACCATTTAGTAATGCAGCTGTAGACTTACTAGAAGAGGTTGGTGTTAAACGCTACAAAATCGGTTCTGGTGAGGTTACTAATTTTTTACTTTTAGAACGTATTTCTCAAACAAAAAAGCCTGTTATCTTGTCTTCTGGAATGAGTTCTTTTAGTGAACTTGATGCTGCAGTGAAATTTTTGAAAGAAAAAAATATAGAAATAGCTGTTTTGCAATGTACTACGGCGTATCCAACGCAACCACACGAATATGGGTTGAATGTAATTACAGAATTAAAAGCACGTTACAATATCCCTGTTGGTTTTTCCGATCATTCAGCAAAAATAGAAAGTTGCATTGCTGCAATTGCTCTTGGGGCAGAAATATTAGAATTTCATGCGGTTTTAAATAGACAGGTTTTTGGACCTGACACGACATCGTCATTAACCATTCAAGAGATAGAAGCACTTGTGAAAGCTGTTAGGAATATTGAAATTTCAAATCGATCACCTATCAATAAAAACGACATAAGTATGTTTTCAGAGTTAAAATTAATTTTTGAAAAATCGCTATCAGTAAATAAAGATTTAAATAAAGGACACATTATTAGATTTGAAGATTTAGAAGCAAAAAAACCTGCAAATAAAGGTGTTAAAGCATCAGAATTTGAAAGTGTAATTGGAAAAGCGCTAATATGTGATTTAAAAAAGTGGGATTTTTTAAAAGTAGATGATATATGAATCTAAGAAAGATTGCAAAAAATAATTATTTGAAGTTTAGCTATTTTGATGGGTCTCAGCATATTGCAAGTGAATATGCAATTTATAAATTATTGAAAATTACAAGAAAGTTTAGAATTTCATCTGTTTTAGAAGTTGGTTTAGGTATAGGGAGTATTTCAAACACTATCTTAACTAATAGTACTAATGGAGACATGTTTTATGTTGGAACAGAAAGCAACTTATTTTGTTTAGAAAGTTTAAAGAAAAATTTAAATGAAAAAGTTTATAATTCTTTAGTTATTGTACCGTCGATAGATAAAGTAATCGAGCTAAAAAAAAAGTTTGACTTAGTAATAATTGATGGAAGTTATGATAGTATATTAAATTTGGTAAATCATGTAGAATCAAATGCAATTATAGCTATTGAAGGCGATAGATTAACTCAAGTTGATGATTTAAAAAAGATGTTTCCTAAGGCAAAGTTTGTACATTCAATAAGTTTAAAAAAAAATGACTTAAACGGAGTTGGGCTCCCAGGTCATTGGCAAGGAGGGATTAAATTACTCTTACTAAATCCAAATAATTATCAGTTAGTATTTTATTTAACCGAAAAGATAAGAACTAAACTAATTTATATCTATAGAAAGTATTTAACTTAAAATGACAAAACGAAAAATTTGTGTTGTAATTACAGCAAGACCATCATATAGTAGAATAAAAACTGCCTTAACAGCAATTAAAAAACATCCTAGTTTAGAATTGCAATTGGTTATTGCAGGTTCTGCATTGTTAGACCGCTATGGAAATGCTGTTGATTATATAGAACAAGACGGATTTAAAATAGACGCCAAAGTTTTTATGGTGTTAGAGGGAGAAAACAAAACGTCTATGGCAAAAAGCACGGGTTTGGGCGTCATGGAGTTGGCTACTGTTTTTTACAATTTAAAGCCAGATGCGGTTGTTACTATTGCAGACCGCTTTGAAACTATAGCAACCTCTATTGCTGCTGCTTATCAAAACATCCCATTGGTACATATTCAGGGAGGAGAAGTTACAGGTAATATCGATGAAAAGGTTAGACATGCCAATACCAAATTGGCGGATATTCATTTAGTAGCCTCAAATGATGCAAAAACACGTTTGCTAAAAATGGGTGAAGATGTTGATTATGTATTTAATACTGGTTGCCCATCAATAGATATAGCAAATGTGGTTAAAGAATCCCCTCAATTAAATTTTAATCCTATTGAAAAATATGGTGGCGTAGGGAAGAATATAGATTGGAAAAATGGTTACATGGTCGTTATGCAACATCCTGTAACTACCGAGTATGATGAAGCTAGATTGCATGTTACAACAACTTTAAAAGTGGTTCATGAATTAGGAATTCCAACCTTTTGGTTTTGGCCTAATGTTGATGCTGGTGCCGATGGAACTTCAAATGGAATTAGATCATATCGTGAAAAACACCAACCAGGGAATATTCACTTTTTTAAAAATATGATTCCCGAAGATTTTTTAAGATTATTAGTAAATAGTAGGTGTTTAATAGGTAATTCAAGTGTTGGTATTAGGGAGTGCGCTTTTTTAGGTATTCCAGTGGTGAATATTGGCACAAGGCAACATGGTAGAACTAGAGGAGAAAATGTAATAGATGTGTCATATAGTAGCGAAGCTATTTCTAATGGGATTAATAATAGATTAGAAAAAGTAGAAGTTATAAAGCAAAGTGCTATTTACGGTGAAGGAAATTCAGGAGAAAAAATAGCTAATATTCTAGCCGATATTAAACTACGTTTTCATAAAACTATTTCTTATTAATGAATATTTTAGGAATTATACCTGCAAGAGGAGGCTCCAAAGCTGTACGAGGAAAGAACATAAAACTTTTAGCTGGCAAGCCACTTTTGCAATATACCGTGGATGTCGCTAAAGCATCAAAATACCTTTCTAAATTAATTTTAAGTTCAGATGATGATGCTATTATAAATGTGGCCAATCAATTAAATTTAGAAGTTCCGTATAAAAGACCTTCAGGTTTAGCACAAGATAATTCGCCAACATTACCTGTTATTCAACATGCATTAAATTTTTATAGAAATCAAGGTATTAATTTTGATGCTGTTTGTCTATTGCAAGTTACAAGCCCTTTTAAAACAACAAAATTTATAGATAATGCTATTGAAATATTTATTAAAAGTAAGGCAGATGCATTAGTTTCAGTTAAAAAAGTACCAGACGAATATAATCCGCATTGGACGTTCAAAGTAAACAAGAACGACTGTTTAGAACTTTTAACGGGTGAAGAAAAAATCATTGGACGACGTCAAGATTTACCTAAGGCGTATCATAGAGATGGTATTATTTATTTAACAAAAACCAATGTGCTTTTAGAGCAAAATTCACTTTATGGTGATACGCTGGCATACATAGAATCTCCATCCAATGTTAATGTTAATATTGATACTATGGATGATTGGAAAAAAGCCGAAGATTATTTAAAAAATAACCCATTATAATTTCGTGTCTAAATCTAAAAGAAAAATACTAGTATTAATAACTGATGGGGTTAGTTTAAGAAATTTCGCTTACACAAGTTTTTATAAAAAGGGACAGCAAAATAATTGTGAAGTTATTTTTTGGAATAGTACACCTTTTGATTTGAGTGATCTAGGTATTAATCAAATACCTCTTACAAAATCGAGATTGCACAAATACACAACAGTTCTTAAGAATGTACGCAAGCGGATAGAACTAAATTGCTATAGGAAAAGGTTTAAAGATCCTATTTACTCCAAGTATGCATTTCCGTTACCTTTTAACACAACAAAGAATAAAATTAAAAGTGCAATCACTAAAATTTTAATAGTTCTATTTAACTCAGAAAAGGGATTAAGTTTTATTAGAAATCAGATTTGTAGATTGGAATCAAGTTCTGAATATTATAAATCTTGTAAAATTGTATTAGAAACTTATAAACCAGATTTAATATATTGCACAAGTCAACGTTCAGCTCTAGCTATAGCTCCAGTTTTAGCAGCTAAAGAATTAAAAATACCAACTATTGGGTTTATTTATTCATGGGATAACTTACCGAAAGCAACATTAGATGTGGTTACAGATTTTTATCATGTATGGAGTAATCACATGAAAGAAGAAGTTTTGAAGTACCAACCATTTATTTCAGAAAATCAAGTAACCGTTACTGGTACACCTCAATTTGAACCTCATTTTAATACTGAGGAAATAATCCCGAAAGCATCATTTTATAAAACTTATAAATTAAATTCAGACAAAACCTATATATGTTATAGTGGAGATGATATTACAACATCTCCAAAAGACCCTTTGTATTTAAGAGATGTTGCATTGGCAGTTAGAAAATTAAACAAAAAGGGGCATAAATTAGGTTTGATTTTTAGACGATGCCCTGTGGATGTTTCAAATAGATATGATTTAGTAATTAATGAATTTGAAGATATAATAGTGCCTATTGAGCCTGTTTGGAAGGCCGAGGGGCAGGTTTGGAATACCATTTTACCAACAAAAGATGATTCTATATTGTTAGCGTCTTTAGCGACACATAGCGCCATTGTAATAAATTTAGGATCTTCAATGGTTTTTGATTACGCCATACATAATAAACCTTGTATGTTTATGAATTACAATTATTTCAATTCTAAGGAACAACCTCAGGAAGGAGCTCATGTATACGATTATGTGCATTTTAGATCTAAACCATCAGAAGATGCAGTGTGTTGGTTAAATCATCCTGATGAAATTTCAGGAAAAATAAAAATCCTATTAAAGGATTCTAGTAAAACTGTAAATGCAGCAAATCAATGGTTTAATGTTATAAATAAACAACCTGCAAACAAAGCATCAAGTTCTATTTGGAAAGGAATAAACGCTGTTTTAAATGAATATAAAGTAGATAAAAAAGTATAATTATGTTTTTTAACTCTATTGCTTTTTTATTATTTCTACCCACTGTATTTATTATCTATTGGTTTTTATTAAAAAGAAATTTAAAAGCACAGAATATACTTTTATTAATTGCTAGTTATTTTTTTTATGGCTGGTGGGATTATCGTTTTTTGATACTTATTGCATTAAGTACGGTTATTGATTATGTTGTTGGTTTAAAATTACAAGATGAAACGGTTGATAAAAAGCGGAAATACTTATTAGCTTTAAGTTTAATTTTCAATTTAGGTATGTTAGGCTTTTTTAAATATTACAATTTTTTTATTGATAGTTGGCTTGATTCTTGGGCGATTTTGGGTATTAAAATGCATGCATCAACAATGCAAATTATTCTTCCTGTAGGTATTTCGTTTTACACGTTTCAAACATTAAGTTATACAATAGATGTCTATCGTAAAAAATTGATACCAACAAAGAATTTTATAAATTTCGCAACTTTTGTGGCTTTCTTTCCACAACTAGTCGCTGGTCCAATAGAAAGGGCTACAAACCTATTACCTCAGTTTTCAGTAAAAAGATCCTTTAGCTTAGAAAGGGCTAAATCTGGAATACATTTAATTATTTGGGGACTATTTAAGAAAATAGTAATTGCCGATAGCTGTGCAACTTATGTGAATGCGATTTTTGATAATTATCAAGAATTAAATACATTAACTCTTATTATAGGTGCTGTATATTTCGCTTTTCAGATTTATGGCGATTTTTCTGGTTATAGTGATATAGCTATCGGTACAGGAAGACTTTTTGGATTTGAGTTAATGCAGAATTTTAATTATCCATATTTTTCTAGGGATGTTGCAGAGTTTTGGAGAAGATGGCATATATCCCTTACAACCTGGTTTAGAGATTATTTATATATACCGTTAGGAGGCTCTAGAACTAGTAAAAGAAAACTAATTAGAAATGTTTTTATTATTTTTTTAGTAAGCGGTTTTTGGCATGGTGCAAACTGGACGTTTATTATTTGGGGAGCATTGCATGCCTTGTTTTTTATTCCATTATTAATGGGGAAAAAGAATAGGAAGAATATAAATCAAGTTTCAGAAAATGTTGTAATACCTTCTTTTAGAGAATTAATTGATATGCTAATCACTTTTACATTAGTTGCGTTGGCATGGGTGTTTTTTAGAGCTGATACTATTAGCGTGGCATTTCATTATATTAAGCGATTAGTATCTAACTTAAATTTTAACATAGAATATCTAAGTATTGAAAACTATAGTTTAGAAATGTTACTTCTTATAGGTATATTTATACTTTTTGAATGGTTTCATAAACATACTGAACATCCTTTTTTAGGAAAATTAAAATGGATTAAAATTGTTAGTATCATTTTAATGATTTTAACATTTGGCGTATATTCTAACCATCAAGAATTTATATATTTTCAATTCTAATGAAGCAGTTTCTACTATATGTATTTAAAATATTAGCTGTTATATTGGTTATAATGTATATGTTAGATAAATTTTATACATATGCATTTCAAAATGGAACACCAAGAAACAAAATTCAAAAAATACTTCAATTAAAAGAAGCGCATTACGATTTTGCTTTTTTTGGATCTTCTAGGACTGAAAATCATATTGATTGCGAATTGGTTGAACAATTAACAGGGAGGTCATGTATGAATTTTGGAATATCAGGAGGCTCAATTGGTGATATGTTAACTTTAATGATTTTAGCAGAATCAAATAAAATTACATTTGATAATGCCGTTTTACAAATAGATTATAATTTTAATAGTAAAGGGCTATCAAATAACTTTAAAGCCAGTTTGGTCCCTTTTATTTATAATGCTAAAATAAAGCAGGAGTTGAAAAATGATAAAGACAATTTTTATTATTATAATATTCCTTTTTATAGATATATGAAATATGATAAAGTAGTTGGCTTTAGAGAGCTTTTATCGACAATTTTAAATAAAAAACCA
>TARA_R110002074_G_scaffold38012_3_pt1 | contig 11217 bp, 19 predicted proteins | sample TARA_R110002074 | Tara Oceans TARA_R110002074 (sample SAMEA4397215) | marine metagenome | biome: Polar Biome; feature: [MIX] marine epipelagic wind mixed layer (ENVO:01000061); material: water (ENVO:00002006), including particulate matter (ENVO:01000060) such as... | depth 10-100 m
TGTAGCCAATGAACTTGAAAAGGACCGATGCGAGTTCTATCGAAAGTTGTATCCAAGTGTCAATATGATTCAAGGAACAATCACAGAGCCTGATGTCTACGACAAGGTAATCAATGCTGCAAAAGGTGTTGAGATGATTATAGCAACCCCACCATGTCAGGGGATGTCGATAGCTAATGCTAAACGTGCTGACAAAAATGACCCTCGTAACTCTTTGATTAAATATGTTATAGATGCAATCAATGATTTGGAACCCAAACATATTTTGATTGAAAATGTCCGTGGCATGGCCAAGACTTTCATTCAACACGATGGAGAGGCTGTGGGTATCATGGACTTTATAAGGCAAAACATATCGTCTGATTATAATATTAGATATAAAGTTCTTGATGCGGCAAACTATAACACACCGCAATATCGCAAGAGACTAATTGTTTTAATCTCAAGAGAGGGAGTTTGGGAACACCCAGAGCCGAATGAGAAGTTAACTACTGTTAGGGATGTTATTGGCCACTTGCCATCGCTTGAAAGCGAAGAAGGTTCAAATATTACTTGGCATAAGTCTAAGAAACACAACGACAATCATATCATATGGATGAAGCACACTCCGACAGGGCAAACTGCCTTTGGCAATAAAGAGCATTATCCCAAGACGATTGATAAAGACACAGGGCAAATGAGAATGATCAAGGGTTTCAAAACAACTTACAAGAGGATCGATTGGGACCGCCCAGCACCGACAATAACAATGTTAAATGGAGCAATCAATAGTCAAAACAATGTTCACCCCGGCAATCTAAATGATGATGGAACCTACTCAGATGCAAGAACTCTTACAATTAGGGAGCTTCTCATTCTATGTGGTCTGCCATCCGATTGGTTTGATAACTATACGGACATGAATGAGAACTTCTTGCGAAAAGTTATTGGTGAGTGTTTTCCACCAAAAATGTGCTTGGAGATTATGAAAACAAACCCAAGCATTCAAAAAAAATCTTAGGAGATAAAATGAAAATAAATATTAAAAAATTGCACCCCAATGCTGTGGTCCCAAAGTATGCTAAAGCTGGCGATGCTGGTATGGACTTGTATGCCGCAGAACAAGGTCAGTCAGACAAGCATGGCAACATGGTTTATAAAACTGGTTTAGCCATGGAGATTCCCGATGGACATGTCGGTTTAATTTACCCCCGTTCATCAGTATCAAAGACTCCGCACATGTTAAGAAACCATGTCGGTGTTATTGACTCTGGGTATCGTGGAGAAATTATGTTAAAATTTGGCTGGTATGAACAAGCTCCCGGCGAACAACAGGTTTATGAAGCTGGTGATCGTATCGGGCAAATTATTGTTATGCCTCATCCGAAAGTGCAATTCAACGAAGTAGAAGAGCTTTCTGATACTGATCGCGGATCTGGTGGCTTCGGGAGCACTGGATCATGAATCGAGCCGAACGAAGAGCAAGAGAGCGAGCCCTAAAGAAAGCAGGGAAGAAAGGCACAGACATGGAGCAAAAGCTTGGTTTATTTGAAAAAATACCAAAAAACTGCTTGACATGTCTTAAAGACTTTGATAAGTTAAATAAAGAGATGGTGATGAGTTGGAATGTTATCATCCGTGAGAAAGAAGAAGTAGTCAGGCTTTATTGTCCTGATTGTTGGAACAAAGCAACTGAATTTGCAAAAGAAATGCAAGACCTTGGAGAGAAAAATGATTAGTTTATTATTGACAGCATGTCTAGCAGCAGCCAGCACTGGTGACCGCACTATGCTTCAATCACAGGTAAGGTTACCCAATGCCACATTTCAGTATCGTTGTGTTGAAGACACGACAATGAATTGGACTTTTGTTTTTGTTCGTGCTCAAGGCTGTGCCCTCAAGGGTTCCAATATAACTGTTACCACCATGTTTGAGACTGATAAGTCTTATCACTTACATGAAGTGGCGACTTGCGAATACGGAACAAAGCTCTTTTTGGATAAGACACTCTGTAAAGACATAACTGATATAACCTTAAACAATATTCTCGGAGAAAAACAATGAACAATGAAGACCCAAAACACAATCCCCAAAAAAAAGTTTGGGAAGATGTTGGCATTTTTAAAAGCTTTGAAGAAGCTAAAAACAAAAGCGATTCAATTGAAAGAGAAACCAAAATACGTCGATGTGGTCGCGGAGGCTACATGTTTAAAGTTAAAGCTGTCAAAAAACACTTGGAGATAAAATGATAAACCTATTATTACCATTATTCATCGCTTGCGGCGAAACAATCTCAGACTACCCGCTTACACAAGAATTTTATGAATGGGATTGTCATGATTTTGAGGACTTTACTGAAGTTAAGGTAGCGACAGAAACCTGCGATGAGCAAGTTAAATTTATTGTTGCCGAACTTCACTTGGATGATGGCAGAATACAGAAAACAAATTTAAAGAAGCCCGTTCCCATCGACTGTTATTGGGAGGAAAGCTTTTTACTTACTGATGAAATCTGTATGAATGTTGAGGGTGTCACTCTCACTGCTTGGGCTGAATAATGATTATAGATAAAGAAGGCATGATGAAGAGCAATATTAAAGAAACAGTGACTTTTGACGACCTCTTGCTGGTTCCTCGATACTCAGAAATTCTAAGTCGAAAGACAATCGACCTTTCCAGTGAGTTGGATATGAAAAGGAAGTTTGATCTTCCAATTGTTTCGTCTCCAATGGATACCGTGACTGGTGCGACAATGGCTAGTGCTATGAATAAGGCTGGAGGCTTTGGTGTTATTCATCGCTATAATTCAATTGAAGAACAGTGTGATAAAATAAAGAGAACAAGTGGAACACCAGCCGCCGCAATCGGAGTCACGGGTGATTATTTAGAAAGAGCAATGTCTCTTGTAAAAGCTGGCTGTGATATGCTATGTGTTGATGTTGCCCATGGTCACCATGCTCTTATGCGACATGCTTTAAAAATTTTAAGGAATACAATAGGTTACGACATTCATATCATGGCTGGGAATGTTGCTACCTTGGAAGCCTTCAATGATTTGGCTGACTGGGGTGCTAATTCTATCCGTGTTGGTATCGGTGGTGGATCAATCTGCTCAACAAGGATACAAACCGGACATGGTGTCCCAACCTTACAATCGGTTATGGACTGTTCTCGATCCGATAGATCGGCAACATTGATCGCTGATGGTGGAATCAAGACACCGGGTGATATCGTAAAAGCTCTCGCTGCTGGTGCTGACTTTGTTATGCTTGGTTCTATGCTTGCTGGAACAGCAGAGTCACCGGGGCAAGTGTTTCACAGCAAGGGTAAACAATATAAATCTTATCGGGGTATGGCCTCAGTTGAAGCACAAATTGATTGGAGAGGTCACACCGCTTCAGTTGAGGGAGTATCTCACACTATACCATATAAAGGTTCAGTTGTAGAGATTCTGATGAGCCTTGAAGGTAGTATCAGAAGTGGACTATCTTATACAGGTGCTTTAAATCTTAGTGACTTGAGGTCCAAGTCTCAATTCATTAAACAAACTGCCGCTGGTCAAACAGAAAGTAGTACTCACATCAAATCAAGGTACTAATTAAAGTATGGCCGAGAACAAAGATAAAAAAGTTATCTTCTCTGATACTCACATTCGACATGCTCAATTGAGAATTAGATTAGATCACGACGGGTTCACACAATCAGAGTTCTTTCGCTGCATTGTGAGCGGTTACTTGGAGAAAGATCAAGACCTAATGGAATATGTTAGGAAATATAAATCTGAGCACAAAGTTCAGAGTAAACGAAAAATGAAGTATATAGAGAAAGATAAGAAGATCGCCGAGGATTTAATGGGTCAATTTGGTATCAAAGATGGAGAACTAGAAAACATTTTTGACTTAATTGCCGAAGAACACCCAGATTTATAAAACTTGGCTTTTTTTGTTTTTTCAACCTATTTACTGTGAAAAGCTTTTAAGGAGAAAATTTAAAATGAGCAAGAAACTTTTGAATGAAGCCGCCGTCCGTCGTTTTATGGGACTAGCTGGCATGCAAGCTAACATGGTTAGCAACACAGTTAATGAAATGTATGGTGCCAAAGATGATGAAGAGAAAGAAATGGCTGAAACAGTTGAGGCTACAACCGAAACTGTAACAGAAGAAGAAGTAAATGAGGCCGCTCATGAAGAAAAAAAAGAAGGCGAATATATGGAAGAAGATATGAATGCCATGGAAGGCGAGCACGAAGATCCTGTTGAAGACGAAATGATGGCTGATGCTCCTGAGATGGAACTTACTTCCGCAGAGGCCGAAGTTCTTGTTGGTGTTTTAGAAAAATTGACCGCATCTCTCGACAAAGCAGCCGTGGCTGAACCAGAAATGGACATGGATGCTGAAGAAGAAATGGAATTGGCTGACGATGATGCAGTTGAAGACGAAGAAGATGCAATGGCTATGATGGAAGAAAAAGAAGAAGAAATGAACGAAGATGAAATTGTTCAAGAAGTCGCTCGCCGCGTTGCTGCTAGAATTTTGAAAGCTAAGAAAGCTCAAAAGGAAATGAATGAAGCTCTTGGAAAATAATTTGACAAGAATTATTTCTTGAGTTATAATAAGAAGGACGGGCACTTGCTTCGTCCTTTCTTTTTGGAGGAACCGTGGAATATTACAGTACATTTTTTATAGGCTTAATCGCAGGGATAATAATTCTCAGAATATGGGATTACCTTTATGCTACGGGAGCGATTGTTCTCGCTATGAAATCTTGTATTAAAAGTTCCATCGTTATGATTGCGAAGAATGTCCAATCGGTTTATGAGATCAATAATTTAAAATACATTGCTTTGGAAATGTCTGATAAAGACGAGAAGTATGTAGATTTCCAGAAAGCCATGGATACTCGCGAACTCCATTCAATGAAAAATACTACTATAAGAAATTTTATTAATAGTATACCACCAAAATATAATCACCTCATTCCGTTTAGTGATTGGGGAACAGCCATGGATTATATCAATGCTGAATTGCAAAAACAAAAGGAGGGTCAGCAATGATTGTAGGATCAGATAAAGATAAGAAGAAAAAGAAAGGTGATACTGAAGAATCACAAGAAAACACCGAAGAAACACCTACGAGTGCTTTAGAACAATTACTCGGAGGGTCACAAAATGAAATCAGAACCATCGGTTTAATGGGCGATGTTGATGAAGAGAAGGGCGGAGACCTAATGATGGGTATCCTATTGCTTACGGAATTAAGTGGTAAAGAGGCGCCATACGACCCTATTACAATGTATATCTCAACCTATGGAGGTTCTGCTGATGAAATGTTTGGTATTTACGATGTCATGACCAAGGCTAAAAAACAATGTGAGATCCACACGATAGGTGTTGGCAAAGTCATGTCTGCGGGAACTTTGATTATGGCGTCTGGCACCAAGGGAAAGAGAAAAATTGGAAAGCACTGTCGTGTTATGATCCATTCTGTTAATTCCGGACATGTTGGAGAACTTCACAGCATCGAGAACGAAGTTAAAGCAGTCAAGCACATGCAAGAGCTTTATATCAATGCTATGGCTCAAGAAACCAACATGACCAAAAGACAATTACAAAAACTTATTGATCGCAAGGTCAATGTTTACTTAACAGCAGAAGAAGCGATTGAGTACGGAATCGCTGACGAAATACTTTAGAGGACATTATGGATAAGATATTTTATAATGAAGCTTCCGCTGCGAAGCTTGGTTGGGAACCCGATTGGTTTGGAGCCGAAGAGATTGATGAAGACTTGATTGAAAAGGTCGTTGAATTTCAAAAGTCTCTTGGGCTTACAGCCGATGGCTTGGTAGGGCCAACAACACACCGTAGAATTTGGACACAGAGAGAATCAAAGCTTTCTTCGTATCCTCAATTAGAAATTAGGAATCCACCGAGAATTAATAATATTATTTATAATAATGATTATTATGAAATTGAATGGCCGAAAGTTATTCTTCCTTTCAATCACGGTGGACTCGGACACAAGAAAGGCTTTAAGAAAGTATATGAAAAAAGACAACCAGATATGTTCGTCTGCCACTGGGATGTATGTTTATCCGCAGAGTCGTGCTTCAAGGTCTTAACCAAGCGAGGAATCAGTATCCACTTTACTATAGATAATGATGCGACTATCAGACAACATCTGGATTTGAACCATATTGCTTGGCATGCTGGCTCAAAGAAACATAATGCCCAGACCATCGGAGTGGAAATAAGTAATGCGTATTATACTCGCCATCAAGATTGGTATGTAAGAAATGGCTTTGGAGAACGACCAATCATTAAAGGACAAAAGGTTCATGGCAAATCTATGAAGCCATTCCTTGGGTTCTATCCAGCCCAAATTGAAGCACTTAAAGCTTTAATGAAAGCTGTTCACAATGCAACAGGAATTCCTTTGAAATGTCCTCTTGACAGAGACGGAAATACAAGTTATGTTTCAAGCACATCGGCAGTGAGAGGAAGCTTTAAAGGTTTTGTTTCACACTATCACCTTACAAAGCGAAAGATCGATTGTGCCGGTTTAGATCTTCGCAAGTTATTGGACGAGATCAAATGAGAAATATAAGAAAATCAATAATAAGAACAAGAAGAAATTCAGATTGGTTTGAACTAAATAGATATAAGGAGACCCCAAAAAATGAACAAGAACCTAAGCCAACTCGATAATCTAATCGTCGAAATCCTCCGCGAAAAAAATTTACTACAGGAACAAGCACCTGTCGCGAAAAGGAAAGAAATGGAATCACTTCCATTCCCTAAACTTTCCATCACAGAGAACTGGGGTAAGCCGGGAAACAAAACACCCGAACTTGTTATGTCCATCTTCGGAAAGATTGAAGGAAATACAATTCAAGCAAAGATAGATTATCTCACTCGTTTCTTTATTGATGAATGTAGTATTAATGTATGTGGTCAAATTGATAAAGCTCTATCGGGAATTCTTGTTCTCGATGTTCTTAGTTCGGTTCTAAACGATTACGGAGCATCTAGCGGTGGGTTCTTGTTTGAAAGCTTCATGGCTCTGTTGGCTCAAGGCTCTGTCGAATCTGGGAACAGAAATATCGTTGACTTTAATATCGGTGGGGACTTGGAAGACCTTTCAAAGTCAGCCAGCCTAAAGCTAATTAAACCAACCACTCAAATCAAAGGCAGTATCGCTCTCCTAAAGCAAGCCCTTGAGAGAGATCCAAACGGAGTTACTTATATCGTTGGAATGAAAGGTGAAGACCTTGCAAGTGTTAGAATATATCAAATTACTCTAACCGCAGACAACTGGGAAAGTATGACCAAGAAAAAGGACACGCAATTCATTATTGATAAAAAAATCGTAATGAGCAATCCAATCGCAGAACTATCAGGACTCTCACCAGAAAATTTGAGTCGCTCCGCGAGACTTATCTTGGACTCCATTGACGAAAACATCGGCAAGATCTATTCAAATCTAAAACTATTATCCGATAATATGACAAAATATTTTATTGATAATAATGCGACTGCTGGCAAAAATGCCATCGCTACCGCTGACTTACTTAAAAATACTGTAGAAAAAGTCATCGATTGACTTGACAACCACCCTAAATGTGATTATAATATATATGTCTATAAATTTGGAGGACTAATGACTAAGCACTATAGCAATGGTCAAGGGCTGAATGCGAAACTGTTGAACGGAATCAACAAGCTTGCCGATAATGTCGGAAGCACTCTTGGCCCCAAGGGTCGTAATGTTATTCTTTTTCATAAAGAACAAAACACACCCGTGATAACCAAAGATGGGGTAACCATCGCGAAGTTTGTTGAATTTGAAGATCCCTTTGAAAATGTCGGGGCTCAAATTGTAAAACAAGCCGCCGAACAATCTGCAAATAATGCTGGCGATGGCACAACAACCACAACGGTTCTTGCTCGCGGTATTATTAACCGAGCGCAAAAGTATATTACCGCCGGTGTTTCTCCAATTGAACTAAAGCGAGGCATGGATGCAACCACCGAAGCCTTAACGGCTCGATTAAAACAAATGTCGCGACCTATTCAAAGCGAAGAAGATATTCGCCATGTCGCAACTATTTCGGCTAACAATGATGTCACTATCGGCACTCTCATTGCCAAGGCTGTTGATTGTGCTGGCAAAGACGGTTCTGTTATTGTTGAAGAAGCAAGATCGCTTGAGACTTCCCTTGATTTAATCGAAGGCTTCAGGTTTGATTCTGGGTATCTTGCATCAGCATTCATCACCGATGAAAGAAACGGAACCATTAACTATGAGAACCCTTTGATTCTTGTTACAGATGAAAAGATTGAACATGTTGATCAAATTCTTCCGGTTCTTGAACTTGCCGCTCGCGAAAGCAGACCGCTTTTATTTGTTGCGAACGACATTGTTGACCAAGCCCTCGCAGCACTCATTATGAACACTGTTCGGGGCTCTCTAAAGGTCGCTGCTGTAAAGGCTCCTCGCTATGGCGAAGAACGAAGAAATATTATGAAGGATCTATGTACTTCTATAGGTGCAACCTACCTTACCAGAGAAAATGGACTTCAATTAAGAGACATTCAGTTAAAACATTTTGGAAATTGTAAAAAGATTTCTATCAACAAAGGTTGGACCACCATGATTGGTGGCAAAGGAGATCAAAATGAGATTGACAAGCAAATTGAGACGATTAAAGCGGAGATCAAAGACACCGAAGCTATCAAAGAGTGCGAACGTTTGCAAGAACGCATTACTCGTCTTGCTAGTGGGGTCGCTGTTGTTCGGGTCGGCGCAGCTACAGAAGTGGAAATGATTGAAAAGAAACACAGAATTGATGATGCTCTTGAGGCGGTGAGATCTGCCCAAATGGAGGGCATTGTTTCGGGGGGTGGCTCTGCTCTTATACATGCCGCAAAGTGTATAGAAATCACCAATTTGAGTGAGGAACAGGCTATTGGTAGAGACATTGTACTTGAAGCAATTCAAGAACCTCTAAGACAAATGGCCACAAATGCTGGGCTTTCTCCTGATTTGATTGTTAACCAAGTTATTAATTCAAATGAAGGTGAAGGTTATAATTTTATGACCAACAAGATAATCCAGCTTACAAACTCTGGTATCATTGACCCAACCAAAGTCACTCGCTGTGCTCTTGAAAATGCTGTGTCTGTTGCATCGACTTTATTGACTACCGGACATGCTATTGTATCGCAGTAGTACTATTTAGGTCTGGAGGCAGAGTATTATGACACATCAAGATATCACACATTTAACACAAGCAATTATGGATCTTAAGGGGCAAATTGAAAGAATGTCCGAGAGACAAGACGAGATGCTTGAAGATGTTAAAAAAATTAAAGAAGCCGTATACAATCCTGATTCTGGATTATATGCAAGACTTCGTGCCCTTGAGTTATGGAAAGAATCACAAGCGAAAATACAATGGCTGGTTGTAACCACAACAATTGGTTTGGTTATAGCAACAATATATAAAGCACTATTTTCTATTTAATGGAGTAAAAATGAAAGTAAGAGTAAGTTATGCCACAGAGTTGGACTCCCTCACGGATAAACTATCTGAACTTATAGAACAGAATGTGGCCCCTATCGAGCAGGTCATCGCTTTAATCAAGTCGGTTTCTTGTGTTCTTAAGATTGAAGGAGATAATTCTATTGAGTACTCACACGAAGCTATTGATCGTGTTCGTAAAAGTTTATCTGAAATTGACGAGTCTCTCGCCGATGTCAGCGGCTTAATGGGGGGTTACATTAAAAATGTTCTCAAGCCCGAACCAATACCGACACAGGCACCACCAGTGTCGGAAGCTACAAAGCCTAACACTTATGATTATAAGCCAAAACATTCGGTGCCCCCACATGATTCGGAGAGTGAATAATGTTTTGTATTGGCGATCTTATTAGAGTTCCCTCGCAAGTGGGGCTTTACAAAATGACTAAAGGTTCGATGGTTGATTTTTATACAAGAACAAAAGAACCGAAAATGGGTATATTCGTGAACTATGAAAATAAGCACGAATGTGTTGTAAATGTTGATGGACAGAACTGGCTTGTCGAGTTACAATCTATAAGAATGTTGGAGAAAGAAAATGGTCAAATTAACACAAATTAAAAAAGATTCTTTTAATATGTATAGAATAACAAACATTTATGTAAATCCAAAGCATATCGTGTTCATGTCTGAAGAATCACAGATGCGACAAGAACTTGTTGAAGGTAAGATAGACTTGGGATTAGATAGAAACATTACCTTTACAAAAATAAAAATTAATGAAAGTGCTAGTTTTTCTGAAATTATCGTGATAGGAACACCAGAAATGATTGAGAGTAAGATTAGCACCTCAACAAAAAAATTATTGAGAGGTTGATATGAAATATTATCAGATATTCGGTAGAAATAATTGCCCTTGGTGCTCAAAAGCAACAGAAGTTTTAGAAGAGGCTAAGTGTGATTTTATGATGTGCGATATGGAAAAATCACCCGCACTATTACAACATTACAAGGACTCCTATAATATGCGAACTGTTCCGATTGTTTTGGAAATAGATCTCTTTGAGGACGAGGTAAAAGTAATAGGCGGATGTTCAGAGCTAATCGTTTTCTTGGAGGCAAAAGATGAGTGTAGTAGTAAAAGTTGAAAAACCATGGGGACATGAACTCCGGTGGGCATTAAATGATAAATATCTTGGCAAGCTTTTGCATATTAATCGTAGTCAAAAACTATCAAGACAATATCACGAAGTAAAAGACGAAACAATCTATGTGCTTCAAGGTATTCTTATCTTGGAACTTGGCATGGATAAAGAGAAAAACAATCAACCTGAGAAGACCAAAGTGTTAGAAACCGGGGAATCATATCGTATTAAGCCGGGAGTAATTCATCGTTTCTGTGCCCCCACTGAGGGTCATGTTAGATTGATTGAGGTGTCAACACCAGAGATTGATGATGTTGTCAGACTTCATGATATCTATGGAAGAGATACAAAAAAATAATTTGACTATTTTAGAGAGGCATGTTACATTCTATACATGAGACACCTAATTATAATAGGAGGGCTCAAAAATGGAAAAATGTGAATGCTGCGGGTGCAAAGCACCTTGTGAATGTAAATGCTGCTGTAAATAATTTTTAGGGGGTTACATGGTTTCGACAGCGTAGAACTCGGAGGCCGAGTGCAGGTAGGTAAGATACAACCTTAAAAGTTC
>TARA_R110002074_G_scaffold1869_5_pt1 | contig 11203 bp, 7 predicted proteins | sample TARA_R110002074 | Tara Oceans TARA_R110002074 (sample SAMEA4397215) | marine metagenome | biome: Polar Biome; feature: [MIX] marine epipelagic wind mixed layer (ENVO:01000061); material: water (ENVO:00002006), including particulate matter (ENVO:01000060) such as... | depth 10-100 m
GTGGTAGGCCAGCAAGGCTCCAGCGCCCAGAGCCAAGATGCGTGTCGTCGTACCGTGCATCAACAGCTCGCGCAATGCGTGCCCGTGCGCTCCCCAGTCGCCCCACACGATCGCCGCCAGACAGGTCAGTGCAGCTCCGGGGAACGCGGCGTACACGATGAGATTGCGACTCATCCGCGTCGTCAGCAGGATCACCAGGGGAGACCAGATCAGATAGAACTGCTCCTCGACCGCGAGCGACCATGCGTGCGACATGTAGCTCGACCCGTGCATGAACAGGAACGCGTAGTTCGTCGTGTACGTGGCGCACGCGACGACCTCCTCCCACATCATCGTCGGAACGAGCACCGCGAGCAGCAGGTAGTACGTCGGGAAGATCCGCAGGAAACGCCGCGTCAGGAAATCGCGCAGCGCGTGCGGTGCTTCCCGATCGACCAACAGGATCCGCGTGATCAGGAATCCGGACAGGACGAAGAACAGGTCCATGCCCAGGTTGCCGGGCAACAGCAGCTTGCGCAGCTCGACCGAGCCCTCGCCCAGGAAGGACACCGGCAAGTGGATCCACATGATCAACAGCACCGCGATCGCGCGGATGCCGTCGAGTTCGGGGATGTGGTCCTTCTTGTACATGGCCGGCGCCCCCGAGGATCCGGGGCGCTCACTCTCCCAGGATCGGCAACTGGGGGAAGCCCCGTTCATCCAATCCGCAGCTTCCACCTTCGGGTGGGCTCGCCAGGGGAGGCGGGTCCGGTAGACGCAGGCCGAAGACCTCGAGCACGTGCTTCACGATCAACACCTCGAACAGGATCAGCGCCGGCGGCACGGCCGCATGGTCCGCGAGTCGCGTCATCACGTCCGGCTCGAGGCCGCACGGCTGGAACGACTGAAAGGCGTTCAGGTCGGTGTGGACGTTGAGCGCGAGACCGTGCCAGGTCACCCAACGCCGGACCGCGACGCCGATCGAGGCGACCTTCTGATCGCCGATCCACACGCCGGTCTTGCCGTCGACGCGGCGCCCTTCGACCTGGACCTCGTCGAGCACGCGCAGGACGACCTCTTCGAGATCGCGCAGGTAGGCGTGCAGGTCGCGGCGACCTTCGGGCAGCAGGAAGATCGGGTACGCGACGATCTGGCCGGGACCGTGATAGGTCGCTTCGCCGCCGCGCTCGACCTCGAACTTCGGGACGTCGACGTCGGCCGCATCCCCATCGGGCGATTTGCGACCGAGCGTGACGACCGCATCGTGCTCGACCAGGATCAGCGTGTCCGGGATCTCGCCGGCGATGCGTTTCGCGACGAGTTCTTGCTGGAGCGCGTGGACCTCGTCGTAGGGCTTGCGCCCCAGACGCAGGACGTCCAGCAACGGCAGGTCGGACTCGTCGCTCACGTTCACTTCTTCTGGAAGATGTGCACGGCCATGTTGTGGACGGATTCCGCCGCTTCCATCATGACTTCGGGCAACGTCGGGTGCGCGTGGATCGTGCGCGCGATGTCCTCGGTCGTCGCGCCCATCTCGATGGCCAGCGCGGCCTCGGCGATGAGTTCGGTGACCTCGGGTCCGACCATGTGAACGCCCAGGACCTCGTCGGTCTTGGCATCCGCGACGATCTTGATGAAGCCCTCGGTCTCCATGAGGCTCATGGCGCGACCGGATGCGGCGAACGGGAACTGTCCGACGCGCGTCTTCAGACCTTGCTCCTCGGCCTGCTCGACGGTCAGACCGACCGACGCCATCTCGGGCGCGGTGAAGATCACGGCGGGCACGCACTTGGCGTCGTACTCGTCGTTCTGGCCGGCGATGACGGCGGCGGCGATGAGGCCTTCCTTGCTGCCCTTGTGCGCGAGCATCGGCTGCCCGGCGATGTCGCCGACGGCGTAGATGTTCGGGATCGACGTCTGCATCTTCTTGTTCGTGCTGACGAAGCCGCGGTTCAGCTCGAGGCCGAGCTTCTCCAGGCCGAGGCCCGCGGAGTACGGTTTGCGCCCGACGGTCGACAGGATCTGGTCACAGGTGACCGTCTCGGTCTTGCCGTTCTTCTCGACGGTGACGACGAGGCCACCAGCGTCCTTCTTCCAGCTCTTGGCGAAGGTCTCGGTCATGACCTTGGTCTTCGACTTCTTCAGCGAGCGCTGGATGATCTTGACGCAGTCCTCGTCCTGACCGGGCAGCACGCGCGGCGAGGCTTCGAGCACCGTGACCTCGGAACCGAGGCGCCGGTACATCATGCCCATCTCGAGGCCGATGTAGCCGCCGCCGATGACGACGAGGTGCTTCGGGATGCTGTCGGGGCGCAGCGCGCCGGTCGAGCTCCAGACGTTGTCCTCGTCGAACGCGAAGCCCGGGATCTCGATCGGTTCGGAGCCCGTCGCGATGACGATGTCGTCGCAATTGAGGGTCTGCTTGCCCTCGGAGCTGGTCACCTCGACCGAGGTCTTGCTGGTGATCGAGGCCGTGCCGTAGATGACGGTCGCGCCGTGGTTCTTCAGCAGGCCGCCGACGCCACCGGTGAGCTTGCCGACGATGCCCTGCTTCCACTCGACCAACTGACCGACGTCGAGACTGACGTCCTTGGCCGTGATGCCCATCGCTTGCGCGTTCTGCACCTTGTGCAACAACGCGCCGGCGGCGATCAGGGCTTTCGAAGGGATGCACCCGACGTTCAAGCAGGTGCCGCCGAGGGCTGACCTCTCGATGACGGTGACCTTCTGCCCGAGTTGGGCGAGACGGATGGCGCAGACGTATCCAGCGGGACCGGCGCCGATGACGACGACGTTGCGAGGTTGGCTCATGGGAAACAGGTGGCCCGATCGGGCCAGGATCAGAGGGGGAAGGCGCCGTCCCCGGGCTGGGCATCGCCCCGCCGTTCGGCGACTTCGATGAACTCGTTGTACTGCTGCTTCAGGTGGCGCGGGACCTCGGCGTAGACGTCTTCGACGAGCGTCTTCAAGGCCATCGGCGGCGCGGCTTCCTGTTCATGGATCGCGGCGTCGATCTCTTCGATGAGAGCCGCCTCGATCTGATCGCGCTCGCCGGGATTCAAGGCTCCCAGCGACATCAGGTAGCGCTCGACGCGATCGATCGGATCGCGTTCGGCCCAGGCGGCGACCTCGGCATCGTCGCGATACTTGGTCGGATCGTCCGAACTGGAGTGACCCAGCATGCGGTAGGTGCGCAGCACGAGCAGCGTGGGGCCGCCGCCCGAACGCGCCCAACCCACGGCCTTCTGCATCGCGGCGTGACACGCGAGCAGGTCGTTGCCGTCGACCTCGATGCCCGGCATGCCGTAGGCCTCGGCCTTGTCGGCGTACGAATCGGCGGCCGTCTGCTGGGAGGAGCAGACCGAGATCGCCCATCCGTTGTCGGTGCAGACGAAGACGGCCGGCACCTTCCAAACGCCGGCGAAGTTCATCGCGCTGTGGAAACCGTTCGAACTGGTCGCGCCGTCGCCGAAGTGGATGGCGTGAACGACGTCCTCGCCGCGCTGCTTGCTGGCGAACGCGGCGCCGACGCCGTGCGGGATCTGCGTGCCGATGACCGACGACCAGCTGGGATAGTTCGTCCCCTTGTGCTGGAAGTGGTTGCACATCTGACGCCCTTTCGCGGTGTCGTTCGCGTTGCAGTACATCTGGGCGATGTACTCACCGAGCGGCAAGCCACGCATCATCGCAGCGCCGCCCTCGCGCAGTCCCGACCACAGCCAGTCCTGGGGCTCGAGCGGAGCCGCGGCGCCGACCAGAGTCGCCTCGAGTCCCTGGGCCGTACCGACGAACCCGACCCGTCCGGCGCGCTGCAGCTTGAGCATTCGCCCGTCGAGGGCGCGGATGCGCAGCATGTGCACGAACAGCGACTTCACCTTGGTGGCGTCGAGCGTGGGGCGCTCGCCGACCAAGGTGCCGTCCTCGGACAGGATCTGGAAGGTCGTGGTCAAGACGTGCGACTCAGAGCGCGAGCAGACCCGGATCCTCGAGGAGCGTGCGCATGTACGCGAGGAAACGCGCCGCGTCCGCACCGTCGGCGAGGCGATGGTCCACGCTGCACGACAGGTTCATGTACTGACGCACCTCGATGCGATCGCCCTCGGGCGTCTCGACGACACCGGGACGCTTCACGATGCGGTGTACGCCCAGGATCGCGATGTCCGGGAAGTTGATGATCGGCGTGGCGAGCGTGCCTCCGATGTTGCCGGCGTTGGTGATCGAGAACGTGCTGCCGCGCAGCTCGTCCGGCTTCACCTTGCCCTCGCGGGTCCGTTCGGCCAGGTCGCCGAGTTCGGCACCCAACTGCATCAGACCCTTCTGTTCGGCGTTCGGGATCACCGGGACGATCAGGCCGTTCGGCGTGTCCGTCGCGATGCCCAGGTTGACCGTGCCGGGTTGGATGATCTCGCCGGCGGCCTCGTCGAGGTAGCCGTTCAACATGCGGAACTTCATCAAGCCGTTCGCGACGGCCTTCATGATGAAGGGCATGTAGGTGATCTTGACGCCCTGCTGCGCACCCAACGCCTTGGCCCGGCCGCGCAACGCGACGAGCTCGGTGACGTCGATCTCCTCGACGACCGTGAAGTGCGGCGCGGTGTACTTCGAACGCTGCATCGCTTCCGCGATCTTGCGCCGCACGCCACGGAACGGGACGCGGATGTCGTCGGCCGTCGGCGGCGCGTAGGTCGGCGTCGCTGCGGCGGGGACCGCGGGCTTGGTCGACGCTGCGGGCGCGGCTGCCGGAGCCGTTGCCGGAGCGCTCGTCGAGAACGCCTCGACGTCGGCGCGACGAATCACACCGTTGCGACCCGAGCCGGGCACTTGAGCGAGGTCGATCCCCATGTCCCGGGCGACGCGGCGCGCGCTGGGAACCGCGAGCACCTTGGCGCCGGGGTCGCGAACGACTGCCGCGGGGGCTGCACCGTTCGTTGCCGGAGCCGACGCGGAGGTCGCAGCGGGGGCCTCAGCGGGCGCGGGAGCCGCGGCGGCGCCCCCACCGGCAGTGGCCAGATGGAAGATGACGCTGCCGACCGGAACCGTGTCCCCAGCAGCGACCAGGATCTTCGAGATCGTGCCGGCCGCGGGCGCGGGGACCTCGACGGTCGCCTTGTCCGTCATGACTTCGACGACGGCTTGATGCTCCTCGACCACAGCACCCTCGGCGACGAGCCAGGTGACGATCTCACCTTCGGCCACGCCTTCGCCGATGTCGGGCAGCTTGAACTCGATGGTCTTGCCCGTGGCCGCAGCCGGCGGTGCGGCGACTGCCGTCGCGGCACCACCTGCTGCGACTGCAACAGGAGCGGGTGCCGGTGCGGCAGCGGGTGCGGCAGCGGGTGCGGCAGCGGGCGCGGGCGCCGCGGCTCCCCCACCACCGTTGTCCAGGTGGAAGATCACGTTGCCGACGGGGATCGTGTCCCCTTCGGCGGCGAGCAGTTTGGTGATCGTGCCCGCCGCGGGTGCGGGGACCTCGACCGTCGCCTTGTCCGTCATCACCTCGACGACGGCTTGGTGTTCGTCGACCGAATCACCTTCGGCAACGAGCCACTGGACGATCTCGCCTTCGGCGACGCCTTCACCGATGTCAGGAAGCTTGAACTCAATCATGGTTCTGGGTGGGGTGCAGTTCTGGGTGGATGCAGCGCTGCTGAGTGCGATTAGAAGTTCCGCACGTGCTCGATCGCGTCGAGGACTCGACGCTCATCGGGCATGTAGTGGTGTTCGAGAGTGTTCGGGAACGGGGTGTCGAATCCGGTGACGCGCTTGACGGGCGCCTCCATGTACTCGATGGCTTGCTCGGCGATCAGAGCGCTGATCTCGGCGCCGTACCCACAGAAGCGCGGAGCTTCGTGGACGACGACGACGCGGCCGGTGTGCTTGGCTGCGGCGAGGACCGCCGACTCGTCCAGCGGCAACAGCGTGCGCAGGTCGATGACCAACACGTCGATGCCGCCTTCAGCCGCTTGGGCCGCGGCCTTCTCGACGATCGGCACCATCGCGCCGTAGCAGAAGACCGTCACGTCCTGGCCCTCGCGGACCGTGCGGCACGTGGACAGGTCGACCGTGTAGCGCTCCTCGGGGACCTCGCCCTTGACGGTGCGATAGAGCGCCTTGGGCTCCATGAACAGCACCGGGTCGGGGTCCTCGATCGACGCGAGCAGGAGGCCCTTGGCGTCGTGCGGCGTCGACGGGATGACGACCTTGAGGCCGGCGGTGTGCGTGAAGTACGCCTCGCCCGACTGGCTGTGGTACAGCCCGCCGCGGATGCCGCCGCCGTACGGCGTGCGGATCACCATCGGCGCGGTGTACTGGCCGCCGGAGCGATAGCGCAGCTTGGCCGCCTCGCTGACGATCTGGTCGAACGCCGGGAAGATGAAGTCCTGGAACTGGATCTCGCAGACCGGGCGCATGCCGTTGACGGCCATACCGATCGCGGACCCGATGATGCCGTCCTCGGACAGGGGCGTGTCGAAGCAACGGCCCTCGCCGAACTCGGCGGTGAGGCCTTCGGTCGCCAGGAACACGCCGCCTTTCGGGCCGACGTCCTCGCCGAACACGAGGACGCTCGGGTCGTCGCGCATCGCGGTCTTGAGGCCGTCGTTCACGGCTTGGAGCAGGGTCAGGTTCGCCATATCGGTGCAGGAGTGTGCGGGGCTCGGGTCCCGGTGGGGAGTTGAGACTCGATGAATCGGGGAGAGAAGGCGCGGATCAGAGGGGGAAGGCCCCGTCGCCGGCGGCCGCGTCGCCACGTCGGGCCGCCAGGTCGAACATCGACTGGCCCTGGGCGCGCAAGTGATCGGGCATCTCGGCGTAGACGTCGCTGAAGACGGTCTCGAGGCCGGGCTTCGGCGTGGCCTCGGCGATCTTCGCCGCCTCGGCGACTTCGTCCTTGGCCTCTTGGAGCAAGCGCTCCTCCAGCTCGGGCGTCCAGATGCCCTCGTGTTCGAGGAAGCGGCGGAACCGGTTGACCGGGTCCTTGGCCTCCCACTTGTCGAGTTCTTCCTTGGGGACGTACTTGGTCGGATCGTCCGAGGTCGAGTGACCACCCATGCGGTAGGTCTCGGCCTCGATCAACGTCGGACCTTCGCCGGCCCGCGCGCGCGCCACGGCTTCGCGCGTCGCCTGGCGCACGGCGAGCAGGTCGTTGCCGTCGACCTTGACGCCGGGAATGCCGTAGGCCTTGGCCTTGATCGCGTAGGACTCGCTGGCGGTCTGGCCCGACGACGGCAGCGAGATCGCCCAACCGTTGTTCTGGCACAGGAAAACGACGGGCGCCTTCCAAACGCCAGCGAAGTTGAGCGCGCTGTGGAAGCCGAGCGAACTCGTACCGCCGTCACCGAAACTCGCCAGGCAGACGTGCTTCTCGCCGCGCGCCTGGAACGCGCGCGCCGCGCCGACGGCCTGGGGCAGGTGCGTGCCGATCGGCGAGCTGATCGAGAAGAACTTGATCGGCTCGGTGAAGGAGAAGTGCACCGGCATCTGACGGCCGAGGGCGGCGTCCTTCGAGTTGCCGAACATGTTGTGCATCATCTCGACGGCCGGCACTCCATGCAGCATGGCCATGCCGAAGTCGCGGTAGCTCGGGAACAGGAAGTCCGTCTTCTCGAAGGCGCTCGCGGCGCCCACCTGGCAGCCCTCGACCCCGCGGTTGGGGATCGAGAAACCGATGCGCCCGGACCGCTGCAACTTCATGCAGATGTCGTCGAAGGCGCGCACGCGCAGCATCGCGGCGTAGCACTTCACGAGCTCATCGTTGGTGAGCCCGTGCGCGTGGCCGGGGGCGGCGTTGTCCGAGGAGAGGACGCTCAGCGATTCGATCTGCGTCATGGTGTCAATTATCGTCGGCGACTCGGGCCTTGCGCTTCTCGCGAACGCGATGCGCCGCGTAGAACTCGCCGGCCTTGTAGCTCGAGCGAACCAGGGGACCGGAAGCCACGTATTCGAAGCCCAGGTCGCGGCCCAGGATCTCGAGGTCGATGAAGCGCTCCGGTGTGATGTAGTCGATCACCGGAGCGTGATTGGGGGTCGGGCGCAGGTACTGGCCCACGGTCAGGAAGTCGACGTCCGCGTCGCGCAGCATGCGCAGCGCCTCTTCGACCTCGGCGTCGGTCTCGCCCAGGCCGACCATCAAGGACGACTTGGTGAAGGCGGCGGTACCGGCGCGCTTGGCTTCCCGCAACGTGTCGAGCGAACGCTCGTACGAACAGCGCGGGTCGCGGATCTTGCGCTGCAGGCGCGGGACGACCTCGACGTTGTGCGCGAGCACGTCGGGTGCAGACTCCATCAACACGCTCAAGTTCGCGCCGGTGTAGTCCGGAACGAGCGTCTCGACGATCGTGTCGGGCGCGTGCTCGCGGATCGAACGCACGCAGGCCGCGTAGTGTCCTGCCCCACCATCGGCCAGGTCGTCGCGATCGACGCTGGTGATCACGACGTAGTCGAGCTTCATCTCACCGACGGCGGTGCCCACGTGGCTGGGCTCGTCCGGGTCGGGCGGCGCGGCTTGCTGGACGGTCTTGACCGCGCAGAAACGACAACGGCGTGTGCACTCGTCGCCGAGCACCATCAACGTCATCGTCGCGTGGTCGCCCTTCCAACACTCGCCGATGTTCGGGCAGCGTGCCTCTTCGCAAACGGTGTGCAGGTTCAACTCGCGCGCGAGGCGCTTGAGCTTGCTGTAGCCCTCGCCACCGGGAAGCGGGACCTTCAGCCACGACGGCTTCTTGTCCGCACGCCGACGGTCGTCCAGCGAAGACGCATCGGGAGCTCCGCCCGGGGCGGTCGAAGTCGTGGGGTGGCTGGAGGACATGGCGGTCGGATCGCGGCGCGGCGGCGGACCCGATGGGGAACCGACATCCCCGGAACGGCCAGGAAGGGAGGGTCCAAGAGACTTGGGTGGCCGTGGATCGACCTCGGAGATTAGCACAGGGCCCTGGGCGGCGCCCCCCCTCGGCCGGGGAAAAGTGCCCTCTGGAGCCAGCAGGGGCCGATTTTGGTGGGCCACGCTCACTCATGAAGCCAGGAATCGGTGGGCCCGATCAGCGCCGCGCGTCCACGGCGGTCCGCGCGAATGCGGGCATTTCCCCCTCTCCGACCACGCCGTCGCCGTTCCAGTCCCAGCGCTGGGTGAAATCGTCCACCAGGACCTCGACCCCACCTCCGACGACCAGGTTCGCGAGCCGGCCGAGTTCGGCGCCCGTGAGCACGCCGTCGTAGTTCGGATCGAGGCGCAGCAGATCGGGCCGCTTCTTCAACTCGCGCAGCGAGAGGTCCCCGTCCCCATCCTTGTCCAACCGCTCGAGCAGATCTTCGGCGGTCATGCTGGCGGGCAGCGGAATGCGGAACTGCTGACGGCTGGGCCATTCGACGACGGGGGGAGGCAACCCGTCCCGGCGTCCCATGTCCGTCGGATCCGGTTGCAGCTGCACGCCGTCGTCCCCGTTGCGATCGAGCGCCAACCACTCGGGTTCCTGCACGTTGAAGTTGCGGAATCCACTGAACGCGATGTCGCCGCGCTTCTTGGCACCCATCGGGCCCAGGGCGGAGCGATCCCCGTAACGCAACCTGCGCGTGAGGCCGGGATGGCGGGACAGTTCGTCGATGGTCAACTTCCCGTCGCGGTCCAGGTCGAGCGCGTCGTACATCGCGCGCGCCATCTCGCGACGGTTCAAGCGCCGGTCGTCGTCGCGGTCGTAGTCGAGCGGATCGATGCCATCGAGCAAACGCGCCAGGTCACCGTCCTGGTCGGTGCGGCGGGTCAGGATCGGACCTTCCTGCTGCTCGCTCTCGGTGCGTTCGCGGGGCGGCGTCGCCAATCCGGCGATCTCGATCAAGGTCGCGCGACCGTCGCCATCGACGTCCAGCCCCGCCAGATCGTCCAGCTCGTCGCCCCGCAGCGTCCCGTCGCGGTCCTTGTCGTGACGCGCCAGGAACGCGCGCGCGGACGCTGCCGGCATGTTCGGCAACGGATCGTCCTTGCCGAAGAGACCCAGCAGGTCGCCCGGCACGTCGAGGATGCGCGAGATCTCGGCTCGATACAGCCAGCGCGAACCTTCGTGACTGACGTCCTTCAAGCGCCGGCCCGTCTCGTCGACCATGCGGTCCAAGGGGAACTCCTCCAGCACGACCACGTAGCCGTTGCGCAATCCCTGCAAGGCGCCCAAGGACTCGAGTTCGGTCGAGTTGGACAGGTCCGTCAGGAACACGCCTGCGTTCCCCGGTACGAACGACACGGGCTGCAGGAACGGCGGGTTGTAGAAGGAAGCGTGGACGAGCATCTCGCTCTGATCACCCGAGAGAGCGAAGTTGGCGACCTTCGGCGACTCGGGTTCGGTGATGTCCACCGAGAACACGTTCGAGCGCTGGTCGCCGTTGCCCAACGTGCGCTCCGCGACGACGTAGACGTAGTCGCGTTCGGCCGTGGGCTCGCCACCCTGCGGCGTCGCCAGGTCGACCTTGCTGCGCATCGACAGTCCGGTGTAGACGACGTCGTCCCGCACGCGACGCGCGCCCGAACGTCCGGTGTCCGCTTTCGGAGACAGCAACTTCGGCCGCGTCGGTTCGGTCACGTCGATCAACACGGCGCCCAGGTTGCGATCGAGCAGGGCGGCCACGTGGCGCCCGGGCTTGCGGAAGGGCGCGGGTGCGTCGCCCAACACCTGGGGGCGGCTGTACTGGAACAGGATCTCGACGCTGACGGCTTCGGTCGTGTTGTCCTTGTCGACCTTCCAGTCGAGTCCGCCGACGACCTTGGGTCGGATCGGTTCGCGCACGTCGACGATCGCGAGGCCGCCGGGTCCGTCGGCGACGTACGCGTAGGGCCAGCGGATCTCGACGTCGTGCGCGTCCAGCGTCGGAGCGACGCCGACGAGCTTGATCTCGGAAGGCTTCGAGACGTCGTAGATGAGCAGTCCACCGACACCGTCGGCGACGGCCAGGTGATCGCCGAAACGGGCCAAGCCCCGCGGCGATGCGGTCATCGTGAACGCCAGGCGCTTCGGCGCGGTCGGGTCGCTGACGTCCAGGACATGCACACCGCGACCTCCCTCGGCCACGTACAGGGTGCGCGCGTGACCTTGCAGCGACTCGCAATCGAGCTCCATGTCGACGATGTCCGGCAACACGAACTTGCCGAGCGGCACCGACGACGCGAGATTCGCGCGGTTCATCGCAACGGCCTCGATCCCGCGCCGATCCGCGATGAACGCCATGTGGCGCGCCAGCC
>TARA_R110002074_G_scaffold44397_3_pt1 | contig 11198 bp, 15 predicted proteins | sample TARA_R110002074 | Tara Oceans TARA_R110002074 (sample SAMEA4397215) | marine metagenome | biome: Polar Biome; feature: [MIX] marine epipelagic wind mixed layer (ENVO:01000061); material: water (ENVO:00002006), including particulate matter (ENVO:01000060) such as... | depth 10-100 m
TGCCCTTATATAAAGGTACACGGTGTCTTTTTCAAGACACGGAGTTATTATATCAAATGAGTTTTTGCTTTTAGAAAGTTAGCGAAAAAACAAGGCTAAAAACGGGCCACGGCCCAATGTTCATCACAAAAAGATTAAAGGGTTCGCCTATAAAAATAGAGTAAAAACACTTAAAACATTTAGTAAAAAGACAAGTGGCACTAGTAGAAGCCACTGGTTATGGGGTCACAATATGTTACAAAGTATTTTTCTAAACTAACCATTCCACAAGGTCTTCACCAAGCACTTGTCCTGCTAAATTAATCTTGTCACGTAACGCCCCAGTTATTTTCTCATCAATCGTTCCTGGGCTGTAAAGATCAATGTATGTCACCGATTTGGTCTGCCCAATACGGTGTGCCCGATCTTCGCTTTGAATGCGATGTTCAAGATTGTAGGAGTTACTGTAATAGACAACCGTACTGGCTTCGGTCAACGTAATCCCATAGCCGCCTGTCGAGGGCTGACCTACAAAAAAGCGTAAAGGGTCGTTAGGGTCTTGGAATCGCCTGACAATTTCTTGACGCTCCTCCTGTGGCGTAGCACCGTAATAACTAGCCACGGACTCTTCCCCGTATGCTTTGGCAAGAGCCGTTTCAATGGCTTGGATGTCGTGCGTCCAAGTAGCCCAAATAATTGATTTACCTGAGTTTTCCTCGCAAATGTTTAACAACTCTTCTAGTCGGTTGTTCTTTAGCGACTCAATAGGAGCCTCATCGTCTGGTTGAAAGTGACCGCAGGAGATTTGATGTAGCCGCATGATTTGAGTCAAAACATTGACGGTGGTCGCCAATTTTCCGTCATCTAGCTGCGCCAAGGCAAATTCTTTCATTTGAACGTAAAGCTTTCGCTGCTCCGTGGTCATCTCTACTTTACGACGAACATAAACTTTCGCGGGAAGATCCAAGCAGTCCTCTTTAAGCACTCGTGTAGAAAACTTATCAAGCTTTGCAGAAAGCTCCTCAAGCCGTTGAAAGCTTACAATCTCGTTGAAGCTCTTCCTTCCCATTGTTCGTTTACGCATCACCGCGTAACGATGTTGAAAACTAAAATAACTTTTAAAGTTCAAAGCTTCGGGAGACAGAAAATTGCACTGAGTAAACAAATCCATTGGTGATTTAGTGACAGGCGAACCCGTCAGTATGCGACTGTACTTTGCTCGTTCTCCGCACTTTATAATAGTTTTTGTTCTGGAAGCCGTTCGGTTTTTTATCGTGGTACTTTCATCCACGACCATTATGCTTTTAGGATTGAGTTCCAAAAAACGTAACGCGGCCCCCGCGCCTTTGCTTGTAGATAATGCTTCAACATTCATCACAAGGACGTTTAAGGTATCTTTAGCGCGGCGTACCGGAACAGCAACGTCCAACAGTTCTTCTTTATATTTCTTGGTAAAGTTCGGTTGCCAACGTACCACGTAGCGTTTAATTCTTTCTGGCAAATGCGCCGGAATCTCAAGCTGCACCCAGTTGTCGAACACGCCTTTTGGCGCAACAACTAACGCATGAGTTATGTCTCCTTCCTCAAAAAGCGCACCCATCGTGTCTACAATAACTTTGGTTTTGCCTGTGCCCATTTCCATGAAAAGCGCGTGATACGGGGCTTTCCAAGAAGAATCAAAAGCAACTTGTTGGTGTTCGTAAGGTTGTGTTTTGAATGAATACATTTTTTTCACCTCTTTGTTGACGGGCACGATATAAGATATTATCATATTGTTCAAGTCGCAATTTGGCGATTTTTACCACGGAGAACGAAGCATGAGTGATATCGAAGATTTCTTGTCGCAAGCAGTTTCCCGCGAAAAATCCGATCTTGATGAAGTGTCCAACGAAGGCGTTAGAACCATTGCGGAACTTGCCACCGCTGTCCAGAAGTATAGCAACCAACTCGCTGATCTTGAAGCCCAAACAAAAGCCGTTAAGGAAAGCCTCCGAAAAATAACTGACGAGGATCTTCCCGATATGCTTTTTTCATTGGGCGTTAAGTCTTTCAAGTTGGAAGATGGCAGTGAAGTATCTGTAAAGCAAACCTACGGAGCGCATATAAAAGCTGACAACAAGGCTGAAGCGCATCAGTGGCTACGAGACAACGGCTTTGACGACATCATTAAGAACACGGTGACGTGTGAGTTTAAACGTGGCGAGGACGGCCAAGCTTCCGAATTTATGGAAGTGGCAGCGTCGATGGGTCACGCGCCCACACAGAAGGCAGATGTTCATTCGATGACACTTAAAGGTTTTGTGAAAGAACGCATCGAGGCGGGTGGGGATATACCTCATCAATTGTTCGGCGTTTTTACCGGAAACAAGGCTACCATTAAACGAGGAAAATCATAATGGCTAAAGACGTAGCAGAAAAGAAAAACACAGAAGTTGCAGTATCGGATATAGATAGCTTCTTAGCAGAGCGGGCGGGAGCAGGGACTGAGAACTTCACTCAGGACGATCTGGCACTTCCCTTTTTAAAGACTTTATCTCGGCAGGACGCCGTGTTGGACGACCTTCCTGATGCCAAGGCAGGTGACATTTATAACGACGCAACCCTCGACGTTTACAACGGCGAAGAAGGGCTTACCGTCATCCCGTGTCACTATGAGAAGGTCTATATCGAATGGGCGCCCAGAGGCACTGGGAGCGGCGCACCTGTAAATATTTATAAGACGCAGGACAGTTGCCCCAAGGTGGAGAGAAGCACCGACGACAACAAGGATTATATCGTTGATGGAGAAGGCAACTATCTGGACACGACGGCACAGCATTACGTGCTTGTCGTTGATGAAAATGGGGGGACTTCTCCGGCCCTGATGTCCATGAAATCAACGCAACTCAAAAAGTCCCGCACGTGGAACACCTTGATGACGACAGTAGCTCCAATTCAGACGGCCGCCGGACCAAAGCCTTCTCCGAGTTATTCGCATTACTATAAGGTCAGCACGGTCAAGGAAGAGAACTCTAAGGGTTCGTGGACGGGGTGGAAGATTGTCCGAGGGGATAAAGTCAATGTTTTGGCGCACTTACAGGCGGCAGACTCAATGGCTGAATCTTTTGTGAAAGGTGAGGTCAAAGTTAAGCACACTCAAGAAGCTGATGCCCAAACTGACGTACCCTTTTAGGTTTTTTCATGGAAGATGCAAAAAAGATTTCGGAGATTTTTCGGGGATTAGAGGCCGCATACGGCACCTATAGAATTGACAAAAAGCAGTCCAATGGCAAGCACGTTGGGAAAGCTTCCTTAGTCAGAGAACCCAGGACAACCGAAACGTGGCAAAAACATCTCGATGGCACTGGTGATGCCATCGGGATTGTTCCTATTAACGAAGACAATAAATGCGTGTTTGGCGCTATCGACGTAGACACCTACCCTCTCGACCTCACCAAGCTTGTTCAGCAAATCAGAAAACTTAAATTGCCGTTGGTGATGTGTCGGAGTAAATCGGGTGGGGCGCATTGCTATCTGTTTACAACTGAATGGATCGACGCCAAGGCTATGCAGGACGTGTTGAACACGATCTCGGCAGCCCTTGGTTACAACGGGTCCGAAATATTTCCCAAGCAGATACGTCTTTTTTTAGATCGCGGAGACGTGGGAAATTTCATAAATTTGCCGTATTATCAACAAGATACGGGATTACGATACGCTATCCAAGACGACGGTTCGGCGGCAACATTAAAAGAATTTTTTGCTTTGTACGATCAGTATGTTCAAACGCCCGAGCAAATAGCGGCGTTAAAAATTGAAGATTCTCCTGACACACCCTTGCCTGACGGCCCTCCTTGTTTGCAACACCTGTGTTCCCAAAAAATTAGTGAAGGCTCACGGAATAATGGCTTATTCAACATTGGCGTCTACTTGAGAAAAGCCTATCCCGACAATTGGCAGAGTGAGATTCTCGCCTACAACATGAATTATTTTGATCCCCCGTTGCCCTTGAACGAGGTCAACGTGGTAGCCAAGCAAGTGGACAAGAAGGATTATGCCTACCGCTGTAAAGACGCACCGATAAATGCTTACTGCAATGCGGAGCTTTGCAAGACTCGCAAGTTTGGGATTGACGCGGCGATTAGCGGGGCAGTTATGGCAAACCTGAGAAAGTATAACTCGCTACCCCCTGTGTGGTTTATTGACATCAACTCGCTGCCCGTGGAGCTTGAGACTGACGGACTGATGAGCCAACCTGCGTTTCAACGCTCTTGCATCGAGCAAATTAATTTTATGCCTAAGTCACTAGTTAAGGTGGCATGGGAAACAAAGATAAATGCTCTGCTCCAAGAGATGCTGACAACCGATGGCAGCATTATCGAGGTGTCCCAAGACGCTTCAATCACTGGGCAGTTCTTGGATCATCTTGAAGATTTTTGTTGCGGCAAGCAGCAAGCCACGGACAGAGATGAAATTTTATTGCGGCGTCCGTATGTGGACGAGGAAGAGGGGCTTACTTATTTTCGGCTCAAGGATTTTGAAGCGCATTTAAAGAAGAACAAGTTTTTTGAATTCAAGTCTCACAAGATTGCACAGCGGCTGCGTGACATCAACGGGGCGGCTGTTTCGGTAAAAATTAAAGGTAAGGCAGTCCGCGTTTGGAAAGTTCCCAGTTTTGTTTCCAATCCTGAGATCCATGCCCCGCCAATATCTACAAAGGCCAAACCGTTTTGAAAAAAGATAGGACCCGCAGAGCTATTGCTGATGATGTCCGTGAGTTTTTAGCGAACGGTGGCTCTATTAAAAAAATTCCAATGGGTGTTTCCAACGATAAAAAGAACAAGGGTCTGACCATTGTGGCTCCGCGTAAGTGGAATCAAAACGATGTTTAGAATATTTGGTCCTCCAGGTACAGGGAAAACGACAAAGCTGCTCGACATGGTGGATCGATCCCTTGGTGATGGGATACCTCCGCAAAAGATTGCTTTTCTTGCCTTTACCCGCAAGGCTGCTCACGAGGCCAGAGATAGGGCGGCTGACCGATTTAATTTGGATGCCAAGACCGAATTGCCTTATTTCCGAACCCTTCACTCTCTGGCTTATCGCCTTCTCGCTGTCAAAGACACGCAAATGATGCGCAAGGAAAACTACGCGGAATTGTCTAAGGCCATTGGGTTTATCTTGTCGGGTGCCGATACGATCACGGAGGAAGAGGATGTCAAACAGACCGTGGATCACCCTATTCTTTCGTTGATAAATTTAGCACGGCTCAAGTGTCAGTCTTTGCGACAGACTTACGACGAGTCGGACATCGAAGAAACGTGGCTCGAAGTCAACTATGTTGATGAGGGGTATCGCGCCTACAAAGAAGAAGAAGAGCTTCTTGATTTCACTGATCTGCTAGAATTGTTTCTAGCGGAAATTCCTTTGATTTGCCCAAAGTTTGAATTGTGTTTTCTTGATGAAGCGCAAGACCTTTCTCCCCTTCAGTGGAAAATTGCCAAAGCCATCGACAAACAAAGTAAAAAGTTTTACGTCGCAGGTGACGATGACCAAGCTATTTATAAATGGGCAGGGGCGCAGGTGTCTCAGTTTATTAATTTAGAAGGTGGCTCCGAAGTCTTGTCGCAGTCCTACCGCATTCCTCGACAGGTTCACGCATTAGCCGAACGCATTGCAGAACGCATCAATAATCGCTTCCCTAAAAAGTATTTACCGAAAAACGAAGAAGGGTCCGTGGAATATATCAACGGCATTGAACAGGTGGACATGGGTGATGGGGAATGGCTTGTCATGGCGCAAGCCAACTATATGCTTTCGCCGGTTGTCGAAGAACTCAAGCGCATGGGTTATCTGTTTGAGCGCAACGGCTATCGCAGTATTTCAGATCGCATCTCACTGGCGGTCAATGGGTGGGAGCAACTTCGCAATGGTAAAGCTGTTACTTATGAATCGGCCAAAGCGATATATAGCTATATGTCCGGCAATGGCAACCGCATAGCGCGGGGAAAGAAAATATTGAGGTTAGATCACGAGGACACAGTGACGTTAACCGAGTTACAAGAGAAGCACGGGTTACTGGTGGGAAAAGAGTTGATCTGGCACGAGGCTCTCGACAGGCTTCCAGACACCGACAAGGTTTACATCACCTCTATCTTGCGATCAGGCGAGAAGTTTAACGCGCAGCCTCGCATTAAGTTGTCCACGATCCACGGAACAAAAGGCGGCGAAGCGGATAACGTGGTTCTCTTTACAGACCTCTCTCCTGCCGCAACACGGCACACGGATCAGGACGACCTGCACCGGTTATTTTATGTCGGCATGACGCGCACGATTACTAACTTGTTTGTGGTGGAAGCAGAGAATTACGACAGGAGTTATTTGCTATGAGCGACGATCTCAGCACAAACATCTGTCCCAAGTGCAAAGCCACAAGTGAAGAAGTTTTGAACATGGAAACACGTAAGCGGGTCGGTTGGTACTGTTTGAAATGTCAGCATTTTGAGCAAGCCATCTTACGGGAAACGGTAATTACCGAAAAAGATATAAAGAAGGTGTGGATATGACAACGAAGATGCAGTTCCCGATGTTCAAACCCGAAACGGAGTGGACGCCTCCGAGTGAGTTGCCTGATCTGACGGGAGCCAAAGAAATCGCCATCGATCTGGAAACCCGCGATCCTGATTTAAAAGCCCGAGGTCCTGGATGGCCTACACTCAACGGGGAAATCATAGGCTACGCCGTGGCAACCTCCGATTGGTCCGGCTACCTTCCGATTGCCCATGCCGGTGGTGGCAACCTCGATAAGCGCATCGTCAATAACTGGCTAAAAAAACTCCTTGCCTGTCCTGCTGACAAGATCGCCCACAACGCCCAGTATGACCTTGGGTGGCTTCGCGCCTCTGGCTTTGAAGTCAATGGCAGGATTATCGACACAATGCTCACGGGCAGTTTGCTCGACGAGAATCGGTTCTCTTATAGCTTGAACGCTTTGGGCTATGATTATCTCGGTCAAACCAAGTCAGAGAAGGGGTTGGTAGAGGCCGCTACTGCATTTGGAATTGATCCTAAAAGTCAGATGCACTTGATGCCAAGTATTTACGTTGGAGAATATGCGACCAAAGATGCCACGCTGTGTTTGGATCTGTGGCAACATTTTAAGGGGATGCTTAGTAAAGAGGATCTCTGGGAAGTCTGGAATTTGGAAACGGCCCTACTGCCTCATCTGGTTGAGATGACATTACGCGGCATCCGCGTCGATGTTGACCAAGCAGAGAAAACAAAGCAGGTGCTTATCAAACGCGAGAAGGAAACCAACAAGCGGATTAAGACGTTGGCCGGTACGTCGGTGGAAATCTGGGCGGCTGATTCAATCGCCAAGGCTTTTGATAAGGCCGGAATGGATTATCCCCAGACGGCAACCGGGCGGCCATCATTTACCAAGTCTTTTTTGTCAGAACACCCGTCTGAACTTGCCAAGGCGATTGTCACCTCACGCAACCTCAACAAGATGCAAACCACGTTTATTGATTCGATCCTAAAGTATGTGGTTAAAGGTCGCGTTCACGGGCATATCAACCAGTTGAGGGGGGATAGCAGTGGTGGTGGAACCGGCGGCACAGTGAGCGGACGTATTTCCATGAACAACCCCGCTCTTCAAACGATTCCGGCACGAGATCCAGAACTAGGGCCGATGATGCGGCGTTTGTTCTTGCCCGATAAAAAACATTGGTGTGGCATAGATTTCAGTCAGCAGGAACCACGGGTCTTGGTGCATTATGCCGACGCTTACGGTCAGTCGCGCAACTCACCTCTGGAGGGCGTGGCTGAGTTTGTCGAGGGGTACACCAACGATCCCGACATGGATTTTCACTCGATGGTGGCTGAGATGGCGGATATTCCGCGAAAACAGGCCAAGACCATAAATTTGGCGATGATGTATGGCGCAGGAAAAAATAAATTGGCCTCGCAGCTAGACATTACCGTGGACGAGGCCCAAGACCTGATGCAGCAGTACAACGAGCGCGTCCCGTTCGTTAAGCAGCTTATGCAGGGCATCACCAAGCATTTGGAGAGAAAGGCGTCCAGTGGCTCCATACGCTCTCTGAAGGGCAGGAAATGCCGCTTCGACCTCTGGGAACCTGCCAGTTTCGGCACACACAAGGCCATGCCCCGCGAAGAAGCTATCGCGGCTCACGGTGAAACCACTCGGTTAAAACGGGCTTACGTTTATCGAGCAGGAAATCGGCTAATCCAATCGTCAGCGGCAGACATGACCAAGCAAGCGATGGTGGATTGCTGTGAGGCCGGATACCTGCCGATGTTGCAGGTTCACGACGAACTGGCTTTTTCAGTCGATAACGTCGAGGAGGCCAAGAAGATCCGAACCTTGATGGAGGAGGCGTTGCCCCTGTGTATTCCCAACAAATGCGACATTGAGATAGGCCCGAACTGGGGCGATGCGGTGGAAATTTAAACAAGTGTCTTATATACTCTTATTTTTCAGGGGAGAAAAATCGAATGGACACAACTAAGTGGCGTCAAGTTCTTGTTCCAATTGACGTTTATCACCGTCTGGTGACGATGGCTCATATCGAAGAGCGCACCATCAGCGGACAGGTTCGTGTGATTTTCAATCAATGGGTGGATGTTAATTTGTCCAAGCAGGACAAGAAATTTTTAGAGGAAGAAACCGAAATCATTGTTCAACGAGAAAAGGAACGACGTGCTGCTCTATGAAAATTATCCTTGAACATGAACTTCCCGATCATCAGGCAGAAGAATTATTTTTGTTGTTGGTAGAGATAAAAGACTTATTGATTGAACGACGACTCAGTGAAGATCAAGCATCTCACGAGGAACCAGAAGATCCACCGAAGGACTGAGTGTTTCCAGGCAGTCCTCGCACAGCAGCCAAATTTCCCCGTGTTGTTTGACGTGATCTTCCACTTCTTCCAAAAAAACCGTTTCAAAACAAGGCTGTTGGCATTTCACGCATTTGAATATTTTTTTATGCAAAGTTTGACTCGTATAAGATAGTATAAGATAATCACCTCTCATTCATAAAAAGAGGTTACCACTATGGACTACGAATTACCTGATTTTTTCCCTGCCAGTGACTATACGATCAAAGTCACACGGCCCGAAGTTTGGAAAGCTTTGTCCGATCTGGACAGAACCTTCCTCGGTCATCCTGACGACTATATGGGCTTTACTTACTTTTGGGACGGTAGCGATCCCTTCAAACAACACCTCCGCGAAAACTGTTGTTGGGCAAGAAAACGTATTCACGACGTTCTGGTTCATAACAAAGTTCCCCTTTTGAGTGAAGATCGAACAGAGGCTCAAGTCAAATTAGCCGAAAAAATTTACAGGGCTTACCTGTGATTCGATTACTTTTTGCATTGGTCGCAACCTTGCTGACGTGGGCAGTTTACCTCGTCGGCTTTGCGGTCATCATTGGATGGTTGTTTTAGGAGAATGTTTATGAAAGATAAAAACTTAATTATTTGTGACCTAGATGGCACCTTAGCCAATGTGCAACATCGATTGCACTATATCAAAAACCCTGACGGGACTAAGAAACCCTATAAGGATCGAGACTGGGATTCATTCAACAAAGCATGTGTTGACGACACACTATATAAAGATGTCAGGGAAATACTGTGGAATATGTATGCCGCAGGTAGACGCAGAGGTAAAAAAGGAAGCGACCGGATAGTTTACTTCTTCTCAGGACGTAGTGAAGTGGTACGCGAAGAGACAGAGGAGTGGTTACGTGAACACGTTGTGTCGCCCTCTATGTGTGACGATCTCGATAGACCTAACCTGTTCATGCGTGAGGAAGGTGACTCTCGGGACGATACCGAAGTTAAGCGAGACATGATTCACGAACTTTGCATTTCCCCTGACGATGTCTTGTGCATATTGGACGATAGGCAGGGCGTGGTTGATATGTGGCGCGAAGAGGGTTTCCGGTGTTTACAGGTAGATGCGTGGAAGGAGAACTAAAATGAATAATGTTCAACTTACTGAAGAAGAGTTGGTCACTTTGTTGCAACTTGTCCGAAGCGCCAAAGACAAAGTTCACGAGGCGCTAGAGGTCGAAGAAATACTGGGTCGTCCTGCTTATGTTTTGTCGCGGGAATGTGACCCTTTGCAAGCCTTACAGAAAAAACTGTTGGCAGGGGCGTGATGAAATACGAACTGGACGAAGACGCCGTTGCGGTACTTTTAGAGTATGTCGAAGAAGCTCTTGCCGAGGTTATCGAGGTTTTGGACGGGCCTCATCACCAAGAAGGCGTTAACTGGACTACCTCTGGTATGCACATGGGTCGCGCACCGCGTTTTGCTTTAAACAAACAAAAAGAAGTTTTTGTAAATATGCGCCGTGCGTTACGCAACCCTATTAGGTGTAAAGACGATGTCTTGGCATGGCCCTTGGAAAAGCTTGGATGCAGCCAGAGAATCTTAAATGCCTTGAGAAATAAATGTTATCAGACAGAAGATCACAGCTTGGACTTTATTCGCACCGTTGGACAATTAATTGAGATGACCGAGTACGAACTGAGTAAATATCCCGAATTGGGCAAAAAAAGCATAACCGAGATAAAAGCCTGTTTATACAAACATGACCTTTACCTATCTTGCACTGAAGGAGAACAATGATGAAAGACAAAGACCCCGTAGACTTAGCTGAGATCCAACGTGATCTGGACGAATTTGGCCCGAAGTACAAGCGTTTTGAGCCAGACGAGGACACAGAATACGACCAATGGGTGCAGCAACGGTATTTCAAGGACAAACTTGCTGTTCTTGAAGTTTTCAAATCCATGCACAAAGACAGCATCGAAGACACCGTCGAGAAGGTCGTTCGCCTAATCGACAAAGCCCGTCGGCACGGGTAAAATGACGTTGACGGCAAAAGTTATCCCCTTTTCTGTCACCCTGCGAGGTTACTCCTTGACTCGCAGGGAACCTATGAGGTGACTATGCACGAACTCCAAAAAGCAGCACAAATGGCCCGCGATGCCTACAATGACACTATCCCAGGTGGCATTAAGTACGAGAACAAGCGGACTTCAATGGTCGCTTTTCTTGTCAGAGACTACGGCAAAAACGAAGATTGGCTCGTGTTTCGCGGGACTGATTCGATCAAGGATTGGGCGTACAACTTTAACTTCCTGCCGGTCAGGGTCCAAGGATCGTGGATACATTGCGGTTTCTGGTTGGCTCACAGG
>TARA_R110002074_G_scaffold87945_3_pt1 | contig 11181 bp, 12 predicted proteins | sample TARA_R110002074 | Tara Oceans TARA_R110002074 (sample SAMEA4397215) | marine metagenome | biome: Polar Biome; feature: [MIX] marine epipelagic wind mixed layer (ENVO:01000061); material: water (ENVO:00002006), including particulate matter (ENVO:01000060) such as... | depth 10-100 m
AGAGGCTACTCAAAATACAGGAGTCCTTAGATTCCAGAAGAATGATGATAGTGGACAAATCACTCTACCACAAGAGTCTTTAGATAAGTTGAAATCTGTTTATGCTGACATTCAGGATAACCACAACGTAGAGATTAAGGAAGGGATGATATCTCTGTACCACTTCTCTGACGAGCAAAGGAATGAGATAGACCCAGCTCTAGCTAAGATGAATGCGTATTCTAAGAGTGAGTACAAGACGTGGTCTAGACCTAGAGTATTCTTCTATACAGACCAAGCGTCTAAGGAAGGTATTATGTTAAACGATGTTCTTAACGAAGCTGTACTACCTATAGATAGAGTCTACCCACTAACGGAAGACCCTTTAAATTTACAGGATATAGCTGCTAAAAATATAAACAAACTAAAGGACTCAGGATTTATTTCTGACTCTTCTATAAAATTCGAAGGCTTAGATTATGATGCTACTAATCTATCTATATCAATCATCCTGTCAAAACTTAAGGATGCTGGTATTTCAGATATGGTTAATGTTGGTATCCTTAATGAAGGGTATATATATGACGTTAGTACTGATACGTCTAAACCAGCGTTAGCTCTAGATGTTAGATATCCTGAGAGTATTGAAGATATAGTTAATCCTATACTAGAAGAAGGTTCTTCTAAGTTTAGTTCTAGTAGATTAAACCCTGCTACGACTAACCCAGAAACTGGTAGGATATACAACCTGTTTGAGGAGACCGCTAAGGTTGCTGAGCAGGCTGGCTTTATTGGATTTATATACGACCACGTAGGAGGGAAGACTGTGACAGCATGGGAATCCGTTACTGTTACTACAGATAGATTCCAGGTTGAGAACCCTCTAGGTAAAGAGATTCTTAATTACGGTCACATATCTATGGCTCTAAACCCACTTAAGCAATTCGATTTATGGCTGGGGTCTAATTCATCTAAGCTAATATCTGGAACTAAGCATACAGCCAGGTTCTCTAATCTTATATTCTTGGCTGAGGGAGCTCACTCTGATAGAGCTATTACGGATAGGCTTAGTGAATCTAAGGGGCAGACTTATATGCATATCCATCAAGCTAGTAAGCTGATAAAGGTTATGAAGGACGAGGCTAAGAAAGCTGATTTTTCTCCAGAGGAGGTTAGTCATTATCTTAGAGGTCGTGATGCTGATGGTAACGAAACTAATATAGATGAGATAACCCACAAGGGGCTTAGGGATGCTATAAAGATGGCTCGTAATCATATGGACCACTTGTCTAGTATAATGGTTAGTGAACAGATGGTTCCTAGCAGCATGGCATTTACCATATCCTCAAACCTGGGTATATACATGACTCGTAGATTTAAAGTCCACGAGAAAGGTGAAGCCTCTAAGGATGAAGGCGTTAGAAGTAGAGCTAAGGAGTATCTAAGAAGGTCTTTAAGTGAATTAGGTCTAGAAGGAGCTGAGTTGACTGAGGCTGTTGAGGGTGCTTTTGATAAGATAGTGAAGGGTCACGATACTGATTATAATTTCAGTAGAAGTATGGGTCCTACTAACTCTAGAGATTCTTCAATCCTTATGGAAAGAACAGACCTTCCTCAGGAATTATTGGACTTAATGGGGGAGATAACAGACCCTTACTACAACTACGTTAATACAGTGTCTAGGCTATCTAAGACTGTAGCATCTGAGAGACTATTCAGAGACCTGAAGGAGATGGGTGTTATTGGTAAGAAGATACCAACTAAAGAGGCAGGTGAGATTGACGGTAAAATCCACAAACTAGAGAACAAATCTTTTGGCTCTATAAATGGACTTCACGTAGATGCTGAGATGCATGGTGTTCTTAATCAAGTGTATGAGAACGTAGAGAATGGTACAGCTTACAGAATGATGCTTAGACTTATTAGTATATCTAAGAAAGCTAAGACGGTATGGTCTGTATCTACTCACGCTAGGAACCTTGTAGGTAACGTAGCATTCGCTATACAGAACGGTCACTGGAGAGGGCAGCACGGATGGGCGGCGGCTAAGACAACTTGGGTAGCTATATCTAAGATGACTGATGCAGATGCTGAGCTATTATACTCCTATCTTTTAGAGAAGGGTGTTGTATCTAGTAACGCTTCTCTAGGAGAGATTCGTAAGATATCTAGAGAGACGGTTGAGGATACTTATGACTACCTTAAGTCTACAACAACTAAGCTAGGTAAAATCCAGAAAGGTATATCATCTATAGACCAAGCTACCATGAAGGCTTATCAAGCTGAGGATGATGTTTGGAAGATATTTGGATTCCTTAACGAGAGAAGTAGATACCTAAAGGCTGGTTATGACATAGACACAGCGTCTGAGATAGCAGCTAAGAATATGAAGAACCTTTACCCTAACTACGATAGGATTCCTAAGATAGTTCAGGCGGCAGGTCGTTCTCCTCTTGTTGGTACGTTCGTTGCCTTTAACGCTGAGGTTCTTAGAACATCCGCTAATACTATTAAGTTAGCATACGATGAGATGCGTAGTGGTAACCCTAAGCTAGCTATTGCGGGAGCTACTAGATTAGCTGGAGCGTTAACCAACTACGTTGTTATGGGTGCTGTGTATAGAACTATTGCTTCTGCCACGTTTGGTTTATTCTTAGGGAGTGACGACGAGGACGAAGAGACTAGTAAGGTTATCAGAACCAGAGGTGTAGAATCTGAGGATTTAAGTGCGTTCAATATGTACAGAAACTTAGTTAACCCTTGGGATATTAACGGTAATGTAGTTGTTAAAGAGAGGGGATATCTTAAGACTAGGTACTCTGACAAGCAGACTAATCCAGACGTATACTTTGAGTATGTGAATACATCTAGTATTGATGGAACTGGGTACCTGAAGAACTTAATGAGTATTGGGTACAACGGTTTAGAGACTGTAGAAGGTAAGAGTGCTATGAGCAACCTTATTGGCTCATTCTTAGCTCCTTACTTAAGTCCTGAGATGACTACGACTGTACTTAAAGAGATACTGGATAACGATGGAGAGAGGGTGTTTAACCCACAGGATGACTGGCACTCTGCTTTGTTTGATGCTATCAACTACGCTGGTAAGAAATTACAGCCAGGTACTACATCTTCTATGTGGAGATTAGTGGAGGCTTATTCTGGTCAGACTATAAACGGTGAATCTTCTCCTAGAGAGATAATACACGAACTTGTAGCTGTAGCTGGTGTTAGGGTTGTTAGAGTGAATGTTAATCAATCATTCCACTTTAAAGCGGGAGATGTATCTAGGGAAATCAACAGCAGAATAGAAGCTCTTGAAGGAAGTAGAGAAGACGTTAAGGCGTTACACAACTCTGATGCTGTGTTGAGTAGAAAGGTTCAGGCTCTTACGGATATAACAATGTCTGCGTGGATAGCGGGGGTTCCGACCTCAGACCTTAGGTTGCTACTTAAGGGTGCTAACTGCCACAAGAAGCTAATAGACTTGGTTATGACTAAGTATAACGAAGATTATCACGATAAAAGAGTTAAGATTCTTGACGGGATAAAATAATTGACTATATTTACAATAGTGAATTGGTTTTCATGATTTGGTTTTTGGTTAAAGAGGGAGGGGTGATTCCCTCCTATCTTTTTTTACACACACACGATGGAGATAGGAATACAATTAGTTCAAGGTTTAATGTTCGGTATCAGGTTCTTTGAAGAAACTGAGGCTATACCATACAGAGAGGTCCAACTTTACGTCGGACCTTTATGCTTTTATATTATAGTTGATTAGGAGTCTATGCCATAAGGGCATATTATATTGTAAAACTCTTCATCTAAGGTTTTTATCTCTTTAGATAATGCTCTCCATCTTTTTTCACCTTCCTTTCTGGTTTTAGAATCTAAAGAACTTCCAGTTCCTAGGTTGCACCATATGGTAGAGTTCTGTTTAAGTAGACTATCTATCTTATCCTTAACAACCTTATCCGTATGATACGGACTAGTTTTTTCTTTTACTGTCTTCATTTATCTGGTCTATTATGGTTACTATACCACCTCTAATTATATCCATGGCTTAGTATCCCGTTAAACGATTTAGGACGTCATCAATAGCTTTATGCCTATGATTATCCTCTAAAACTATCTTGTAAACGTATGAGCTATCCTTAATCTTAGCGACCTCGTGTATAGCTGAGTAGTTAGGGTCCTTTAAATCAATCTGTTGGTTATCCCCACAGAATATCATCATTGAGTTTTTACCTAACCTACCTAGAGCCATATTGAATTGAGACTTTGTTAGGTTCTGGAACTCATCTATTATAACTACAGAATTCTCGAATGTCCTACCACGAAAGTGGCTAAGAGACACTAACTCTACATCCTCATCGTCAACCATCTTCTGAATCTTCTCTGGCTTATTGTACACCTTCCTCATGTTAGACATGATAGGGACAAGCCAAGGTTCCATCTTCTCCTTCTCCGTTCCTGGAAGGAATCCGTTATCTTCGGTTGCTATGGTTGGTCTTGTAATTATAATCTTATTGTATTCCCTCTTGAAAAACATATCCAAGGCTATCTGAACAGCCAATAATGTTTTACCACTACCCGCTTTTCCTACCACAAAGCTAAAGGCGTGGTTTATAATGCTAGCCTTCGCTTCCTTCTGTTCTTCTGATAGGGTCACGTTAAACTTAACATTACCCTTTGGTGGTTTTTTCTCTTTATTATCCATTCAGATTTGGTTTAGGTTAAACAATCTTACGACCCGCAGGCTTCACAGTCTGGGTCATCTATAGTACAGGACTCTGGTTGGTCTTTCTCTTCTAGGCTACCTACCCAAGAATCCCAAGTGTCTCTTGCCGTCTCTTCATTCTTAATCTTTTCGCTCTGATTCATTGAGGTCCAAGACTCGCTTTTTTCTTTACTCATGTGCTTGTGTAGTTTAGTGAGGCTAAGAACCCTCTTATTTAGTATTCAGCTTGTGGGCTTCCTTTATTAACTTTACAGTCTCTAATACTTCTTTTTGATTTGATGGGACGTAAACGTCTGGTGTCTGACCTGTATCGGTCAGGTATTGAAGCCACAACTTAAACCTCATATTAAATTCTGGGGTTCTTAGTCCTTTAGTTTCTATCACGAAGTTCCACTCTGGCTCCTCGTTTATAAAGTCTGGGGTGTATTCCCTCTTCCTTACGTTACTGGACTTTAACTTAAATACCTTCTCTCCGTTCTTCTTTCCCTTGTCGTATATACGTCCTGGGTAGTCGAATTTCTCGTGAAGTAAATAAGTTCTGCCTTCGTATGTGAAGGGTATATTCTCTTTCTTTAGTACTCTGTATGCGAATAACTCCAAGCCTGAATCGAATGTTATACCATCGTAGGTATGCTTCCTTGCCGTAGTTATCTGACGCCCTTTCTTTCTTTGAAATCTCATACTGAAAGGTACGGTTATTTATTCCTCTTAACAAGCTTAGTTTTATTCTTCTTTTTTGCCTTCTTGAGACCTCGATTCCTAGCTCTATTTTTAGAAGATTCCTCCATAACTATAGTGCCTTTATCTGTATGAGAGGCGTCTTTACCGTCTCCATTTCCGTAAGTTCCAGCATCTCTATTAGCTTTATTGCACTCAACCCTCTTCTTTACCTGAGAAGATTTCTTTTGGAATTCAGTGTTATACTCATTCTTTTTCTTACGACTATCTGGATTCTCTTTATAGTACTGAGCTGATGATTTTTTCTTTGTCATAGAAACAAAGATAGGTTATTATTCTGGTAAATCCCATAGTTTCTTTTTCATCGTCTCCACTCTAAAGTGTGACTGAAACCTCTTCATAGGGATTAACACTATCTCAGCCTCGTTGTTGTCACCTCCGTTAACCACCCTTAGTTTATCAAAGTTATCCCTAATCAGGGCTTTTAAGTCCTTAACATTTATAAAGAATAGGTACACGAACTTATCACTTATGTTAGTGAAGTTGTAGACGAAGACATCAGCCTCTGTCTTGGATATACCAGAAGGTTTCCCAGCATCCCTGATTTCAACAGCCATATTCCCAGTCTTAGGATACTTATCTGACTTTACCTCCCACTTAGTTGGCACACCTCTTTCTTTTCCGATTAGGTCGTACTTGTAATTCTTTTCAGGATTTAAGTCTAAGTTAGAACACCCATTGAGGGAGAGGTGGAGAGATATAATCTTCTCCCACTTCTCACCCCATGATAGGTCTTTCTTGAAATTCTCTCTAGTAGCCACTATTTATTAGGCTTATTAACTAACACACACTCAGTAGTTAGAATCATACCAGCAACCGAAGCTGCATTTTCTAAGGCTACACGTGACACCTTGGTTGGGTCTATGATGCCAGCCGAGAATAAGTCTTCATACTGGTCAGTCTTAGCGTTGTAGCCAAATCTAGAGAATTCATACATAGTTTCGTTGTCTAGGGTAGCTATAACCTCAGCACCTTCAACCCCTGCATTCTCAGCTATCTGACGTATGGGAGCAGCTAAAGCTTTTTCTATAATCTTAATTCCTAGAGCCTCGTCCTCATTCTCTACAGAGATGCCTTGTATGCATCGACTAGTGGAATATAATGCTACGCCACCACCTGTCACGATACCTTCCTCTATAGCCGCCTTAGTAGCTTCTAGAGCGTCATCTACCCTGTCCTTTTTCTCCTTCATCTCTAGCTCTGAGTTTGCCCCTACATATAGTACGGCAACACCACCAGCTAGCTTAGCAATCCTATTCTTAAGCTCCATATTTTGAAACTCAGTATTAGATTCCATCTTAAGGTTTTCTTTGAGTACTTCTACCCTACCTTTAACATCTCCTTTAGCTCCAATTATGATGGTGGAATCTTTATCTATCCTAATCTTATCTGCTTGACCTAGCATATCTACGGTCACATCAGCTAACTTAACACCCTTATCCTCAGAAACGAATGTTCCATTAGTTAGTATAGCTATATCCTCCAACTCGTCTGACCTCATCTTACCATAACCTGGTGCTGAAACTGCAGCTACCATTATAGCACCCTTTGCTTTGTTTACAATAAGGGTGGATAAAGCTTCACCATCTACATCCTCTGCAACTATTAGTATAGACCTTCCTTCACTGATTACTGGGTCTAGTATGTGGAGTATGTCTCTTACGGACGATATAGTCTTATCGTATATCAATATGTAAGGATTCTTCAACTCCACTAACCCCTTATCAGGATTGGTTATAAAGTAAGGCGAGATGTATCCTTTATCGAACTTCACTCCATCCACTACGTCTACGTATGTCTCGGTACCCTGAGATGTCTCTACGGTTACTACACCTTCTTTGGTTACAGCTTTCATAGCATCAGCGATAAGCTTACCTAATTCTCTGTCGTTGTTTGCCGATATTGTAGCAACCTCTTCAACCATATCCATATCTTCACCGATAGGAGTTGACAACTCTTTTAGCTTCTCAACCACCTTAGATACAGCCTTATCAATCCCCCTCTTAAGGTCTATAGGGTTAGCTCCAGAAGCCACATACTTAACACCTTCTTTTACTATAGCCTGAGCTAGAACGATTGAACTTGTTGTTCCGTCCCCAGCTTCCTTGACTACATTTGAGGCTACCTCCTTAATCATTTGAGCTCCCATATTTTCTAGAGGGTCTTCTAGTTCTATAGCCTGAGCTACAGTAACACCATCCTTTGTTATTATTGGAGGTCCGTACAGTTGGTCAATAACTACATTACGCCCCTTGGCTCCTAAGGTTACCTTTACTGCGTTAGCTAGTTTGTCCACTCCGTTCTTCAAGGCTTCTCTAGCCTCGATGTTGAATTCAATTTGCTTTGCCATCTTAATTGTCGCTTTAAATAATTGCTAAAATATTGTTTTCATCTAGTATGAGGCAGTCATTCACTACCGTACCTGAATTTGGGTGGTACAGAACCTCATCCTTAACCGATACTAGCTTACACTCAACCCCGATGGCTAATACCATACCACGTACAGGCTTACCTGTCGGATTGTCAGATAATATTAATCCACTCTCTGTTTTACTTTCTGTAGGCAGAGACTCTATCAAGACTCTTGTCCCTATTGGCTTTATATTCCTCATATTAGATTCCTGGCATTGGTTTAGTATTATCGCTATCGTAAAAATATACCCTCTCTTCTTTTACCTCAGTTAATGGAGCATCAGTACCCTTACTCTTTACATCATCTATCATAACCTGAAGAAGGATAAGGTATCCCGTTAAGTCTTGTAAGTCATTCTCTGAGGAGAAGGTTCTATCATTATTCCTAAGTCTATTTAACTTATCGTTTATCCTAGCCTTTATAGCGTAGATAGGTTCAACATCAAATACCACCCCTCTCTCGAAGACAGAGTTGCCGTATGATTTGTTTTTACTTAGGAGGAGGTCTCTAACCTCGTTGCACTTTTGTTTAATCTTGTCTTGCATCTTGATTGTTTTTTAGTAGATATCGTTCGACTTACATATATATCTGAATTCTAGTACAGAGATTACCTCTAGTTCTATGCCTCCAGTACTCTTGTGGTTACACTTCAGTTTATTTATTAAATAACTGTTTTCGTTCAATTCTTGGGGTGTTTTCCCTGAGGTTACTGTCTGTAGTGTCGCTGTGTTCCATTTCTTTGGAACCTTTCTTACTCCGTTTTGCATCCTTATCACCCTCCAGTTGTAGGATAATTTCACCATGTAGATTGATTTCCTCATGTTCTCTTAGTGCTTTAATTATTTGGTCAACCTTAGCATAGGTGGGGGCACCTTTAACTATTATAGAATGAAGGAAATTCCTTAGACTTAGGTCTATATCGAACTCGTCATTCATTACCCTATCTAGCCATAAGCTATACTTTACCTTAACATCAGCTAAACCTCTCATTCTACCAATACCGTGTAGTACAGTAGCGTGGTTAAAGTCAGTTAGCCTACCTATATCTACTGAGGTTATACCATACCTAACAGAAGCCATATAGAATAATAAGTACCTAGCTTCGACCCACTCTCTATGCCTACGCTTCCTTACTATCTTATCAGGACTCACTTCAGTTACTCTACTCACTGACTGAATGCAGTGTTCTATAATATCTTCGTTCGTTACCATAATTAATCTTTAAAGAATTCATATATAATGGAGGCTATGACAGCAATCCCTATAGTTACGTTAACAATATCAAAAAGCATCTTCATAGTCTACATCTTCTGGATTCACGTTACTTATAAAATTATCGTAAGTATCTCTGTCTGAGAACTTAGTATACTCTGGAGTGAAGTTCAATGGGATAACTCCTACCCCTATGTTACGACCCTTTGCTACGATTAAATCAGCCAGACCTTCGGTTGAGTTACCGTCCTCGTCCTTCATTATTCCGTAGTACTCTGGTCTATAGGCTAGCATAACAACATCCGCTGCTTGTTCTATCTCTCCAGACTCCCTTAGGTCTGACATGGTAGGTCTATTACCATCTCTTTTCTCCACACCTCTTGATAGCTGAGATAGTGCTACTATAGTTATATCCATCTCTTTAGCTACGTTCTTTAGAGCTCTAGCAACGGAAGCTACCTCCTGTTCTCTAGAACCCCCTACTCCGTTAACAAGCTGAAGGTAATCTACAAGAACAAACTTAACTCCCTTTGTTATAGAGTACTGACGTATCTTATTAATCAAGTATCTTAGAGATGAGTTTGATGTTTCATCTACATACAGAGGTAGTCTCTCAAGCTTACCCATAGCTGCATTAACTCTTTTAAACTCATCAACATTAAGAGTACCCTTCATTATGTATCTATTGTTGACCTCACTCTCTATTGATACTATACGCTGCAGTAGTTGAGTGTCACCCATCTCGTAGGAGAAGATTGCTGCAGGAACTCCTGCTTTAGCGCAGTTATAACAGAACCCTATACCTAATGATGTTTTACCCATAGAGGAGGCACCACCAATGATAAGTAGGTCAGTACCTTGCCACCCTCCAGTGAATTTATCTATAGAAGCAAATCCTGAGGGTATACCTATAAGCCCATCAGTATCCATCCTCATCTTAATATCCTCGTACAACTTCTTCACCTGCTTTTTAATGTCAGGCATATCGTCTGAGTAGACGTTAGATATTGGCTGTAAGCCTTTCTCTAGGTGATTGATGACCTCAAATAAATCCTCTTCGTTATCTAACTTCCTTTCCGTAGATGATATTAAGGACTTTATTTTAGCCTTCTTATCTACCTCGGATAGAGATAAAATAATTCTCTCTATTAGGTAACCCTCTGAGCTTAAGGACATAGCCTCCGTTAACCTGAAGTCTACGGTAGAATCTCTAATTCCTTTGCGAGCTCCCAGTAGGTCTAAGGTATCTCCCTTATCTAGGATGGTCTCTATATTCTTATATATCTTTTGGTTTAGAGCGTCATCGAATAAGTTTTCCGACAGAAGCCCATGGTGGTCGTAGTATATAGATTGATTCATTAGGATTTTACCTAACAGAACCTTTTCTAGGTGGTGGTTATCTGTCATCTCTAATATATTTTGGTTTACTATACTTAGGTTTCTTAGCTTCCTTCTCTTCTTTACTTATGATTGGAGAGTCATTCCTAGGTATCACTACATCCTCCCAGCACCTTTGATTCAACCAAGTCGTTGGATTCTTCATGTACTTGATGTCGCTCTTGTACCCATCTCTATATAACTTAGCTCTAGGGATTGAAGCTTCTCTCTCTTCCTTACTCATACAAGCCCAACTTCTCATAGTCTCTGGTCTTGATACCTTCTTATTATAGGCGTTCCAGAACTTTTCAAACAACTCAGCAGAGGATTTATCTAAACTAATCTCCTCTAATATTTTCTTAGCTAACCTTTTTCTTGGTTTTGCTAGCACGTCTACTGATTCAGCCGCTGTTACTTTAGTTATGTTATCAAAGACTATTGACGCTTCTTTTTCGGACAAGAACTCATACGTTAATACATCTTCCTTTCCGTAGTACACGTATATCTTATCACTCCTTAGGTTTATCCCCCTCGCTAGGGATAGGTCTATTATGTCCTTCTCCGTTATTAGTACCTTCATAATTCTTAGTTGCTTCAGTTCTTACGTAGTAAATTGCTTCTGTTATGGCATTGTATAGGATGTCTAGTACTGTGTCATTAACAGCCTCCTCTGATTTCTTTACAGCTTTTTCATACCTCTGAGATACCCTAAGTAGTT
>TARA_R110002074_G_scaffold157046_4_pt1 | contig 11172 bp, 10 predicted proteins | sample TARA_R110002074 | Tara Oceans TARA_R110002074 (sample SAMEA4397215) | marine metagenome | biome: Polar Biome; feature: [MIX] marine epipelagic wind mixed layer (ENVO:01000061); material: water (ENVO:00002006), including particulate matter (ENVO:01000060) such as... | depth 10-100 m
CAACAAAAGTTGCTGTACCACTAACTGCGGCTTGGTTGTACGTATCTGTACCTGTGCCGGCTAGTGATGTTAGAGATGAAAGAATCTCTTGGTCGATTTCAGCAGTAATCTCTTGAGCAAGTGCTGCCATGATTTCTGCTTCTACGTCGATACCGTGCTGTGACTGAGCATCTTGTGCAGATTCAAAAGTCCAACGTGCTGATAGCTTACGTGATTTAGCTTCAACAGTCTGCTTTAAGATCTGAATGCTTAGTTTGTTACCAGCAGCGCCTTCAAGTGCTGCGGTTGCAGCGGCTTTGCCGGCAGTTCCGTCACCGGAATATGCTTCTGCAATTTTGAATGGGCTAAGAGCTTCTTCACCTGCAGTTACATCATTTGCTGTTCCAGTTGCGTTTTGTGTATCACTATAGCGAACACGTAGCGTGTGGATTTGGCCAACTGGGCCAGTCATTGGTTGTACACCAACAATTTCGTTAGCAATAACGGTCGGCATTACACGTCGGATGACGGGTAGAATAACACGGTTAAGTGTTGCGATGTTACCAGCAGAGGTAGAACCAGCAGTTGCAGTTTCAGCCAAATACTTACGAGTATTTTCTAGGGTTGAATTCATTACTGCTTTCTTGGTGCCGTTTAGGCCTTCAAGAAGGGCGGTCTTTGTCTCTTGCCAGCGACTTTCTAGTAGTTCTGACATTGTTATCTCCTTAATTTAAACCAGCAAGGCGTTTAATGTCAATCACATTTTCGTGATTGCTGCTTGCTGCGATATCAGTTTCGTTTGTTGTTCTATTGCCTGTAATTTCTTTAGCCTCTGTTAATGGTTTAGCCTTCTTCGCTGAACTGTGCCCGTCGATAACTGCCGGTAGGTACTTTTCAAATGCAGTGTTTAGTCTGCTTGTTTGAACGGATTCTAGTAAGTCCATCATTATTTCTTTTTGGTCGCCACTTAATGGAGCAACCAATGTATCGAGTTGGTCTTTGCGTTTAATCGACTCGTTAATATTTCTATTAATTCGAGTTTGATTTTCTGCAAGTTTAATTGCTTTGGTCGCTGCAACCTTAGCTTCTTTCAATTGTAGATCTTTAGCACCTACAACTTTCAGTAGTTTATTAGTCTCACTCTTTTCATTTAGGTATGAGTGTGAATATTCGTTAGCAAATGCTTCGAATAATTTACGACCAAAATCATTTTGACGTGCTTGATCAATATCTTCTTTCAGTGCATGGATCTCTTTCTTGAGACCTTTGCCTACTGTTTCGGATACTAACGCCGCAGATTTCTTAACAAACGTGGTCTTCACATCGTTAAGGTGACTCTTTGCTTCACGTACTAAACGTACTTTTGTTTCAGCTAAGTCTTGTTTATCTTCGTAAAACTCTGCAAGTTCTTTTGCAAGTGATTCAACTACAAACTCTTCTAGAGCAACAAACTTATCAGCCATTGCTCTTTGATCGCCATGTAGTTCTTTAATTTCTGAAGCAAGTTGCTCAGAAACAAAAGTTTTCATTAGATTAGCATTTTTGCGTTGGGCAACAGCGAATTTTGCTTTTGCTTCGGCTAACTGTTTACGATCATCTTGGAATTCTTTGATTTCTTCTGCAAGACGCTCAGTAACTAGACTATCAATGGCTTCAACCATTGTACCCTTGTCATGCTCGTATTTTTTTGCAAATTCTTCACGTAGTTCCGAAGTGACTTCAAGGCGGTTTTCATTTACCTTAGTAGACCATGCTTCTTCTAACTCAGAACGCACTTCTTCCGATAGTGCTGAGTTTTCAAAGAGATTTTTTAGTGCATCTATCATTATGACTTTCTCCTCGTTATTGGAGTCTGCTTATTATGTTTAATAAGCTCTCTTTTATATATTTCTGTGCCTGTTTATCGCCTTGGACTTCTTTCGAAGTTAATAGTGCCTTATACCCACCTTTTGTGTTCATTAAATGTTCATAAATGGGGGTAGGGTAGGCGCCCGGAGCACTTGGCTGGGCAACTACATCTACTGTTATAATTTCAAAACCAGCTACGTTGCCAGTGTTGTCTACTTCGCCACTACCTCTCGATGAGACACCTAGCTTAACGCTGCTTTCAAGCATTGTTTTAACTAGCGATCCCATCGGAGTTGGTAGTATCTTTAATTTACCGTAACCGTTATCGCCGTCCATCCACATACTAGTAATCATATGCGAACAACGATCTAAGTTAATGTTAAGTCCTTCTGGATGATCTACTTCGCCAAGAACTGAATAACCACCTTCAAGTTGTTCGTTGAGCGTGGTGACAGCCCTGCTAATCTCGTTTACGGGATAAACACGTTGGTTAGCGTTTTTAACGCCACCTTGTATACAAATACCTTTCATGTAAAGATCTTTGCCTTCGTTAGCAGACTCAACCACAATTTGTGCTTGGTCGAAACTCAGTTGTTCACTTAGTAAATTCATCAATCAGTCCTTACTTAGCCCTTTTCGGAGCTCCGTTTAACATGCTGCCTTTATCGCCAGCATTCTCTGGTTTGCCCTTTTTCTCAGCGCCGTGACCAGGTTGGGTTGACATTTTTGTCGCCCCTTTCGCACCTTTAACATTTACGTTTTTGGTGTTCATCGTTTTGGCACTTGGTGCAGCTAGGCCGCCTGTTGTACCTTTACTATCAGCTTCTCCGCCTTTTGCAATGTTAGCACTTGTGCCACCCATGTTATTTGCTTTGGCTACGATTGACTTAGCGTTTGCGCCGTTGTCGCCCATATTGGCTGAAATCTTGTCTGTATATTCACGCATAATCTCTGTTTCTGATTTATTTGCGTTTGTTGACTCGTCAACTTCTTCGTCAGTTGCTTCGTCTACTTCTTCGTCAGTTGTTTCAAATGCATATGACTCTTCTTCAGCGTCATCATCATCATCGTCACTGTCCATGTCCATTGGCATTTCTTCAGCGTCATCATCGCCACCCATGTCATCTTCAGCATCGTCACCTTCGTCACCTAGCATCTGTTCAAATTCTGCTTTTAGTGCTTCTAGCTCGTCTTCGATGTCCATTACACGGTCTTCAATGTCGCCTGCTGGCTCTTCGTCGCCCATGCCCATGTCATCGCCATCACCCATGCCGTCGTCTGCTGGCATTGCAATATCCATTGTCATGTCATCTGGATCACCCATTGCTGGATCTGCTTCTGGAAAGAAACCTTCTTCAACTTCTTCGTCAGTTGTTTCGTCTAGATCTTCGTCATCTGACTCATCAACTTCTTCATCAGTTGCTTCATCTAGATCTTCGTCGTCGGACTCATCTACTTCTTCGTCAGTAGCTTCGTCTACTTCTTCGTCAGTAGCTTCGTCTACTACTTCGTCATCATCTTCTGATAGAAGTGTTTCATAAATATCTCTTGATTTTTCCACTACGATTTCGTGGAATAGTTCTTCTGCTCCTGCGCGGTCTTCGTTTACCAGACGCTCAAGCATTTCTTCAAACTTGTTACGATCAGTCATTGTTATCTCCTTTTGATTAGTATTCAAGGCTGTCAGTTATATTTACACATAATAGAAAATATGTGCTTATAATGGGGTCAAAACAGCGTATTTTAAGATGTAAGTCTTTTTAACTTAAAGTTATTTACAAAATCGTCAATAGTTATATGCTTTAAATTTCGGCATTCCTTTAAGTTATCGGGTATGTAACTGTTACTATCGTCAGTTACTCGTATGTATTCTGTTAATGCAAACTCATTTATACACTGCATTGTCTGTCTTTGCCAGTTTCCGTGATAAGTTGCTCTATCATTAACATTCTTATAATTTCTAGTTCCAGAATACATATTATTAACAAGATCATTAGTTGGGCCAATGCCTACATAGTCAAACCCTAAAATATAGATAGTTTTACTTGAGTGCTGACTTGCTAGATGCAATGCTGTTGGTCCACTGCTCCAACCTTTATTTGGATTGAACTTGTTTAAATTTGGATCTTCTTTTGTAAGTTTATTTGGATTAGTCCAAACAACATTATGATGATGGTAAGCAGTATCTTGTATTTCCATTATCATTTTAGTATCAACTGCTACAAGATAGTCTGGAGCAAAAGTTCTAAAGATAGCATTGCATCCATATACAGTTCCGTGAGCTCTTAGGTCTACTGGATTAATACTTTGTCGACTAGTACCGTTACCTAGTACAAATGCGGTTTTATTTGGAGTTCGTTGCGGCTGATCTATTTGTACAGGTGTTTGTACAGGGTTTAAACGGTTTGCTTTAACTTGAGCTTTAGCTGCTTTATACTCTTTTTTGGTATATAAACTCTTATCTAATTTTATCAAACACCACCCATTGCGGCTGCTTGGGCAGTAATACCGTACATTTGTTTAACAAACTCTAATTCTTTAACAGTTTGTTTTTGATGGCTATCAGTGGCTTTTCTTGCTTTATTAATGTCTTTTAATTTAAGAACACTTTGTCGACTAGAGTCAGCTTGTATTACGCTCTTGTCGTCTTCAGCACTATAAGTTAGATCCTCTATAGGTTCTAAATTGTTTTTGTCAAAGTAAAATAATTCTCTAAGTATCATATTATTATTTATACAGTTTGGTCCGTTGGTGCACCGCCAGGTACCGCTCCAAACTCATCTCCTGTTGTTGTATCTGGTGGCGTGCCTTCACCACCTTCGATTCCTGGAACACCACCATCTAGTTCAGTTTCAAGTCCGCCCATGTCGGCTGCAAGTCCTGCACCTGCCATTGGTGCTCCACCGCCTCCCATAGCATCGCCTTCGCCGCCGCCAAGTTCTTCAGCGTTTTCTTCTTCCCACATGCGCTCATTCTCTGCAATTTCTTCTTTGCTTAGACCAAGGAATCGTTCCAAAGCAAAGCGATTACTAATAAACGGAATAGCTTGTATTGATCCGAATGTACCAATACGGTTGTTATCTAGCTCTGCTTGTCTGTAACTTGCAAAGTTTTGTGGAGGTGTTAGATCTAAGTCAAACATTGCAAAATCAACGTTACAACCCTTATGTTCTAGATATAATTTAAACTCTACGTTAAATACTTCTTGTATTAGTCCTTGTAGTCGTTCGCAGTACTTGTTGAATCTTAGCTCTTGGATATATGCTGTGCCAACTCTACCGTCGTTATATTGCGATGCTCCGTCATCTGCACCAGTAGGTAGGTAGCTTGAAGGAATACGCAACCCGCGAACCAACTTATTAGTAAAATACCTGAGGTCATCAATTTCTCCTAAGTTTGTTCCGCCTGGTAGTGTTTCAACCTTTGATCCTCTACCTTCAGCAGTTTGTGGAAAGAAGTAATCTTCGTTGATTGACAATGGATTATAACTACTGTCTATGACATTTGAACCACCACCTGTCTTACTTGGGATACGTCTTTGATGTATTTCTGTTTTAACACGTTCCACAAATTGCATAGCAAGGTGTGAAGGCATGTTGCCCACATCAACGTAGAATACTCTGCGCTCAGGCGCACGTTGTACACGATAGATAATAATCGCATCTTCCAACAACTCTTTTTGCTTGTATACTTTAAAAATACTTTCAAGCAAACTATTACCAAAAGGATAGTTTTGATCTAGTCCTTCACTCATTGATAGGTGAACCATATGGTTTGCATCTACATAAGTTTCGTTTTGATCTGTTGCCCATCTACTCGATCCAGACGACGGTGTATTGGAACCAGTAGCTTGTTTTTGACTAATTGTTTGATAACCAGTTGATCCTCCTGGACCATAGCTATTTGTTGTGTTTAAGGGTGTAGCTTCTAGTGCTTCGAATGCGAAGTTAAGATTTCTAACACAGTATTGTTCTGGCTTCTTACCTTCGCTTTCGTTTACAATAATTTTTGTAACTTGGCTTGGATCAACATGAAACCATTTTTGTGTCTGTGGGTCGCGAATAAAGAATTGATCACCATACTTAAATGCATTTCGAATAATTCTAAACATACGTGTTTCAAATTTGTTATTTTTTGTCCATTGCTTTAAGTACTGTCCTAAGATTTGTACTTCGGAATTGTTTGCACTCTTTTTAAAATTTATATTAAAGTGTGTACCATTGGCAGAATTCTTCTGTGTACAAAACTCAGCAAGGATATCTAGTGCTGCATTTACTTCACTGTCACTATCCATGGTATTATATTGATTATAACGTTCGATACGATTAGGGGAGCCAACATATACGTCTGGTAAGTGGGAACTATAATTTGCAGCGGCCGGGCCCATGCCGCTATTGCCTTTTTGACTAAACGGACTATAACTTCCGTTTGGATTATTTCCAGTCGGTACTGGATTAAAATGTTTTTTCCAACTCACGTGTTTATTCCTTTTAGCAGATTGCCGCCTAAGCCTCTAGTAGCTCTATATTGTTTTTTACCTGTTAGTTGAGACACTGTTTCAACTTCTAATAGCCTTTCAAGTATTGAGCTTTGTTTATCTAATCTAGTTTCAAGCGTACTAATCATTCGTTCTGTTATACTATTACTTATCGTATTTTCCTCATTTGCAGGTGCATTTGTGGTAGTACTACTATCTATTGTAGCACGTAAACCTTTCATAAGCGACATTAAATTGCCAGTATTGTCAGTACTTAATACACTTCCTGGACCGTTAACAATCTCAGGACCTCTTTCACCCACTACACCAAATTCACCTGGGTCAATACTGCCGCCTTCAGCAAATCCACCACTAAATTTTCGACCGCCTGCTTGTGATGCTTTCATCATAGCAAGTTTAGTTGCAGTATGATTTTCGGCTTGTGCTTGTAATAGTTCTCTCTTAACTTGTTCAATTTGGCTTTGAGTTGCATTAATCTTTTCTTGGGTTTGTTTTATAGCGCCTTCTTGCTGTGTAAATCCTTGTGCAGTTAAATCTGCTGCTTGTGCTTGTAAGTCGGCAAGATCACTTGATGCTGCTTCTAATTTATCTTGTGCAGTTTCAATACGTTCTTGACTGTCTACTCTTGACTCTTCGATCTGATTTGCCATCTCTTGTTGTTCGGTTAGAGTAGCAATCTCTGTACCTGCAAGGTCGTTAACTGTTACATCTTGTGCATCAATAGTAGCTGGTGATTCAAAGTTAAATGCGCCATTGCCGCCATAAAGTCTATCGGACGCATCAGCAGCTTTAAACAAGTTGTCTACTGCAACACCAAGTTGTGATGTAATATCTTGTACACTTGGCATAACGTCTTGTACTTTTTGTAGGGCTGAAATACCCATTTCTTCTAAATTCTTTAATGCAGTTTGTTGTGTAGCTAACACCATATCTCGTGTTGCTTCGTTTAATCTGATAGTTTCATCAATTAAATTTCTTGTATCTTCGCTGCCTACTTGTAGCTCTTGTTGGCGCTCAATTTCAGCTGTAATATTTTTTAAACTTTGTAAAGTTGACTCAGCAGCATCGCCAGCTGCTTGTAGTCTATTAGCAAACGTATATGAATCTTCTCTCAACTGACCTTGTGCAGCACTAATATCTGTTAAGCCGCCAAGCATACCAATTTGTCTTGCTTCTTCGGTATTTAGGTAGTCAGTAAATGATGCTTGTGTTTCCATCATTGCATTATCAAAGTTTGAGAAGTCTCCGCTGTTAACTCCTCCTTTGAATGCATCAACTTGTGCTTGGAATTCGTCTGCACTATCACCTAACGCAACAAAAGCGTTTCTAGTTTCGTCAGTAGTTGGTGCTCCTCGTATTAATAAGTCTTTAAATAGTTCGGCATACTGAGGACCCATTGTAGTTGATATTTCTGTTAGTCCCTTTGTAAGACTTTCACTAGCTTCGGCACTTTGTCCTGTAAGGTATGCTTGTACATCTCCTTGACGTCTTGCTTCACGCATTTCGTCGGCTAGTTGATCTCTTTGTTTTCCAGTAAGTTTACTTAATGCATCTAATTCTTTTGCAAACTCCAATGCACTTGCATTTCTGTCTCGTCCTGCACTTCTGTCAAGTTGATTATCTTGTTCTGCAATTTCTGCATATGTAAGTAGGTTACTGTTTATTTCTTCAACTGTATACCCTAATCGTCGTAAACTAGTACCAGCTTCGCTACTTAATACACTAGAGCTAAAATTCCTAAATGCACTAATAGCCGAATCAGTTGTGCCGCCTAATGCACTTAGTCCTTCGGCATTATCTTTAAATAGCTTAGTCATATCTTCAACAGTCATGCCTAATTCAGCCGCGGCAATTTTAATTTCTGTCATCTGTTTACCAAAGCTTGCACCAATACCGGTTAACGACTGGTATTCTGCTAAACTGTTTTCAGCAAACATTGTTAACGCATTAATTACTTTTCCTAGTTTTCCAAAAAGTTTTGTATTGGTATCAAGAGCTTTACTATAATCTGACAGTTTCATACTGCCGCTCAATAGGTTACCAGCAAGTCCAACTACACTATTTGTTGCACCTTTTACTTCAGAACCAAACATTCCGAGCGAGCGGCTTGCCATGCCCACTGCATCATCTACGTCAGCCAAACGATGTACTCCTAATACTAGCAGTTTATAAATAAAACTACAATAGTATTTACCTAGGAAAAAACTCATGGAAAATGAAAGCCCGCTGAAGAAGTACTCTCGGCAACCAAAAATATATATTAACCTCCCTAGCGGTGGAAAGTTTTATAACCAGGATGTTCTATACGGTGATACCTATACTGAGCTTGCTGTATACAGTATGACAGCAAATGATGAGATCCTTTATAAAACTCCAGATGCCCTTATTAACGGACGAGCAACCGCAGAAGCAATTAAAAGTTGTATACCATCAGTACTTAAACCATTTGAGTTAGTTACGCTAGATGTTGATGCTATTTTACTTGCAATGCGACTAGCAACACAAGGGCAAACAATGACAGTAGGCCGTAGATGTAAACATTGCCAAGAAGACAACCAATATGATATTAATATTCAAAAATATATTGATTATTATAACACATTGGAGTTTGATAGTGTTGTAATTTACGAAGACTTTAAAGTTAATATAATTCCGTTAACATATGGCCAGTATACTGAATTACAAAAAGAATCAGTTGGATTTCAAAGAGCACTAGCTGTACAACTTCCTAAAATTGAAGATCAAGATGAGAAAGATAAAGCACAAGATACAATTCTAAATGGTATTGCAAGATTAAATTTAAAAACAATTTTACTTTCTATCGAAAGTATTGAAATTGAAGGAAATAAAGAAACTAGCAAAACTGCAATGGTTGAGTTTATTGAAAATTATGATGTTAATATGTTTAAAGCAATTAAAGATCATATCGATAAGCAATATCGAATATGGCAGTTGCCATTAGAAAAGGTTAGTTGTGCAGCTTGTAATAAAGAAAATGAACTTCGTATTACGGTAGACCAAACAGATTTTTTCGGACGAGGCTAATAGCAACAGAAGATAGCGACATAGAGTTATTAGCCGAGGAATTTGAAAACGATATAAAAAGAATAAAAGATACTGTTTACAGGTTGTCTTGGTATATGCGTGGTGGCGTATCAGTTACTACGTTATTGTATGACACTGATGTTGCAGATCAAGAAATTATGTCAAAAATAATTAAAGATAATATTGAACATACTAAAAATGCAAAGATGCCTTTACTTTAACTATTGAGGTCCTGGAACTGTATCTGCATTTGGTAATGTTGCATCTGGTGGCGGTGGTGGTGTTGTATCAAGTTCTAAGTTATCTGCATCTTCTGCATCACCAACAGGAGGTCCTCCAGGGTCTTGCATATCTAATGCTTCAAAAATATATCCTTGTCGTGCTCCAGGCATTGTATAAGGAACAAGAATTTTTTCCATATCTGGAGGAAAAATCATATCTTGAAATGCAAGTTTTGCCCATTCACTTGATGCATATGCAGTACCAGCAGGCATTGCAACAACACCTTTCTTAAATGATAGTGCATCTCTAAGAGTTTCACCTCCAAGTGCTCCATCAGTGAGTGTATTTAATACATTAGCAGCACCATCTGCTAGTCCACCAACTGTTTGAAACACTCCGCTTGCCCAAGTGCCTACAATGTATTCTGCTAAAGCCATTTGTGCTTTTGGACTTGTTAATACTGCTATTACTGCCCAAAACAAACTTTCAGTTAGTATCATAGTAATCACACTAGGTAGGGCACCAACACCTGTTGCCGCTGCTCCAAGTTGCATTGCTCTAACACCAGTACGTATATTTTTAATAACTCTTGCTACACCTAATACTCTAAATGATAGTACTATAGCTGCTATTGCTTGAGAAACAGCTAATCCAGTTATTACATCCAACAGCTCTTGTTTTTGAGTTTCATTGAAATCATCGCTGATAGGTGTATTTGCAACTGTATCATAATTTACTATAAAACTATTATAAAGAAGAAGATTAATACCCAATGGTCCAAGGATCTTTCCAAATCCTTTTGCTGTTTTTGCTAGTTTAGCTTTTAGACTTGGACTTTTTTTGGCCGCGGCTTTAATTGCATCTGCGTCCAGTTGTTGTAAAATTTTGTACCTATTCCAAAGCGTTCGATCAACTTTTTGAATGCCTTGAGTTTTGCTGACAGCCGAGTCAATACTAGCGCCACCCTTTAGCCGCTGACGAAACTTTTCTGCATCAGCTTCTTTTGTAAAACTAAATGATTGTTCTTTTGTGTTGACATAAAACTTATCGCCAACTTTTATAGGTTTAGTATCAGCAGGATCAAACATCAACTGATTACTATTCATACTAGTAAACATTCTTTTTAATTTATTAGATTTGTTTGTGCTTGCAGCTTTACCGTCAGGACCATTCCAGGTATCTTTACCGTCAAATTTATATTCAACTCCATCAAGTGTCATTGTCGTTAGTTTAGGCATTTCGACTTTTGCTCCAGAAGGCATGTCCTCAACTATAAGATGTTTAGATAATAATTCATTCAGTTTCATTTAGAATTGTTCCATTATTGTAATGTATTTATATAGTTTTAAGATGAACGTTGTTCATCTGTGTTATCGCTTACGCTCAACACATCTAATATGATTACAATAGCATATCATGTAAATGATATGTTTTAGTTTCATACAGATAAATTGGTCAGACGGAACCTTGTTAGAGGTTCCACCTTTCCGAGCTTCATACGAGTAGCATGGCCGAGAACTGGAAGTAGGTAATTATTATACACAAGTTTGATGGGCTCTGATCTTTCCCAACCTACATCG
>TARA_R110002074_G_scaffold78611_2_pt1 | contig 11168 bp, 10 predicted proteins | sample TARA_R110002074 | Tara Oceans TARA_R110002074 (sample SAMEA4397215) | marine metagenome | biome: Polar Biome; feature: [MIX] marine epipelagic wind mixed layer (ENVO:01000061); material: water (ENVO:00002006), including particulate matter (ENVO:01000060) such as... | depth 10-100 m
AAGATTTCCATGTGACCAAACTCTCGTTTCTATACTATGATTATGACATTCTTTAATTACAGATTTTCTATGTTCGTTTGATTCTGCTAATATTCCAATGTGTAAACTAACAGGAGTGGTATCTGTACAATCTTGTAATTCAAATCTATAATTTAATTTATCAAGATATCGTAAATGATTTTCACTTCGTTTTTGAAATATACTATCTGCCTTTTTTAATTGTCTCAAACCAATGTATGCCTGTAAATCAGTAGACCTTACGTTAAATCCTGGCTCATTAAATATAAATGGAAAGTTCTCATCATTTCGATATTCATCATTTACTATATCCTTTACCCATCCATGTGACCTCAACTTTAATAATTCCTTATACAAAAATTCATCATTTGTATTAATAAAACCACCCTCGATTGTGGATAATTGATGTCCAAAGTAAAATGAAAATGATGACATATCTCCTACCGTTCCAACAAAACTCCCATCTCCATATTTTGCACCTACTGATGCACAAGAATCTTCAAGAATATAACATCCATATTTTTCTTTTAAATACAAAAGGTCTTTCTTTCTATGTGGAACTCCGAGAACATGAACAAATATAAATCCATCTATATCACCTCTTTTTAAATAATCTTCTACGATATTTAAATCAATATTATAATTGTCTTTATCTGCATCAACCATTATAGGTTCAATACCAAATTGGATAAATGGACTTAATGTAGTAACCCATCCATTTGCAGGTACTAAGAATCTTTTATTTTTTAATTTGTTAGCATTTAACAGAGAGTACACCATCAATAAGTTTGCAGATGAACCACTATTAACATAAACGGAATACTCAGTACCGATGTACTCAGACCACATTTTTTCAAATTTTTTGGTAACGTCTCCCATAGTAAGTCTTGGATTTGTCCGTAACCAATCTATAAGTGAATTAATATCACCCTCGTCAATTGTATCGGAAGCAAGTGGATATTTCCAAATTGATTGTCCTGTTAAATCTAATGATTTACTTATCATTATAATAATCACCCCATTCTATAATTAATGAAGAACCATCTTTATTATATGCATTTTCAAATGTTGGAAAGATTTCTTCTGGTTCGTTTAACAATATCACATCAACCTCACCCAATATTTGTTTGAATGGTTCAGTATAATTATTGGTATGTTGAACTCCACCATTTAATGGATTAGTAGAACCAATAGAAGTTCTCATTATAACTTTAGGTTTAAATGTCCCCTCTGTCATATTTTGCATCTTATCTAAATGATTTACTAATGCATCCATACACCTCATAAAAAAATCAAATCTTGGAAAACAACTAATTGGAACTATTCCATTCATTGCCATTCCAGTACTCATTCCCATTTGTATTTCTTCAAATACAGGTAGTTCAAGTCTTTTTTCTTCAGGTAATGTATTTAATGTATTGTAAATTGCATTACCACTATATAAAACTGATTGTCCGAAAAATATTGTATTTTCTTTTTCACTCAACCACTCCATACTTCTTATTATTTCATCTTTATACTTCATTAGAATAGCACCCAATTTCCTGTTCCGTGATGTGGATAATCACTTTTATATTTATAATAAATTATATCACTTGGAACTTCTTGTTTACCACCCCAAGTTTCATCAACTGGTGTATTTGTAGAAAGATTATTATCCTCGACTACAAACTGAATTGGTAAATCAAAGTTCTTAGCGTACTTATATGATTCATGAAATATCCCACTTTCAAAAGTCATATCTCCAATAAAACACCAAACTTTATTTTTCTCACCTTTCATCTGAATAGATTTAGCGGCTCCAAGAGCTATCGGTATAATACCACCCACAATAGCAGATGAATAAAATTTAGGTTCATCACTATATACACTCATACTTTTTCCACGAACAATTAAGTCCATTAAGAAATCTCTTGGAACTCCGTGCAGTAACGCATGGTAGTGGTTTCTCCAACTACTAAACACCCAATCGTTTTTATTTACATCTTTAAATATCTTTATTAGTTGTTCTTCATTATTAGAACTCAAATGAACTGGTGCACTAATTTCACCACTTTCATATCGTTCCTTTACTTCTGTTTCAAAGTCTATTAAAAATTGTTTATCTATCATTTGTCTCTCCAATTCAATATAGGGTTTTTTATAGGCCATTCAATACCTATTCTTTCGTCATTCCACTTTAACGCATCTTGATCCATCCAATCAACATATTCATGTGGATATGCCTGTGTGTAGTGAAATAAACATTCGTCACTTAAACATAAGTGAGCATTTAAAAAATTTGGTGGAATTAAAACACTTGTATGATTTCTTTCTGAAATTAAAAAACTATCCCATTCTAAATAATTTACTGATTCTGGTCTGTTATCCACCACTACTAAATATATTTCTCCCCAAACACAAGTAATGTTTTTCCAAGTCACATTATCTCCATGTAATCCACGAAGAACATTTTTTCTTGAACGAGTAAATTTTGATATCTTCCATTCGTGACCTATTGGTAATACTTCATTATCTTTTTCCCAAAAAGTCCACATCTCTCCCCTATAATCAAAGAAAGGATCGGGTTTCAATATTTTTACTTCTGGAAATACTTCTGATTCTGATATTTTTACTTTAAAACCGCTCATATAACTTTCCTATCTTTTAGTTCTACGGACAATTTTTCTGTCCATATTTTATGTGCATTTGCACTTGGGTGATCACATGCCGTAAACCACTTAGGATCACTTGGACTCGAACAATCAGGTTGTATTTGAAGATAATCTTGAAAGTTATTTGGTAAAAAATATTTGTGATCTTTAAAACCTAACATTGTAGGGTTTTTTTCATTATTCTTCATACCCCACGAATAAAACATAAGATACTTTATATTGTTTGAATCAAAAAATGAAGTAAGTAATAAAGCTTGATTTTTTAAATTATAATATAAGGCAACATCACTTCCAAAAAAATTTAGATATTTCTTCCAAAAATCTATATCTCCGTAGTCTGCACTTGATACATCACGATAATTTAGTGTAGACCACGTGTTTTCTTCATCATTAAAAAATTCAACACGCATTGGTGGAATGAATCCTAATAAAACTACTACATTATCCCATTTATCTTTATTGTTATCAAACCACTCTAATGTTGTCCTAACCATTCTATCATTACCATTACCAGGTGAAGATTCATTTATCTCAGTAAGACCTAATTTATCAGATAATAATTTAGACCATCTTTCTTCTTCTCTAACATAATTATTTTTTCCGAATGTCCAACTATCTCCATTCGCATATAAATATTTTAATTCACTCACAGGACTTCTCTCCAATGATTTAATAAATCATCACAAATTTCTTCTAATCCCTTTGTTGGTTTCCAACCAGTTTTTTCTCTAAACTTTGTACTATCAGGTACTTGTAGTGTGATATCGGTTGGTCTAACTCTGTTAGGATCAAGTTCTTTAATAAATGCCTTAGGATTTTTAGATTTATCAATTAATATATCTAATGCATCTCCAACTGTGCAAGTATAATCACCACCTATATTATATACTTCACCTATTTCACAATTATCTATTGCTAACCAATAGGCCTCTACCGCATCATCTATGTGATTATAAGTTCTAACAGAATCTAAATTACCATGTTTTATTGGATACATTGGAAAACTTGGAGCATATTGCGGAAAATCTTCTTTCTTTTCTGCCATAACTATCTGATATGCAAACCAAGATAGTGCAAATCTCTTACCTCTACGGGCACCTTCGTGAGAAAACATACGAGTTATAATTATATTCATATCATATGCCTTGTGATAATATTGTGATAATAAATCATGTCCAACTTTTGAAATTGAATATGGGTTAGCCGCTCTAATTGGATTGTTTTCAGTAATTGGTATTTCTTCCTTTGTTGGGTTACCATATACTTCGGATGAAGATACACTAATAATTTTTGGATTACAATAATTTCTTTCTTTTGCAAATCGTAATTCTTCTAATAAATTTGTAGTTCCGATTATATTTGTGGTTAGTGTACTGATTGGACTTAAAAAACTTGCTTCAGGAAAACTTTGGGCTGCAAAATGATAAACTATATCTGGTTTGGCTATGTTAATTGAATTGTATAAACTTCCCCTATCTAATAAATCTGCCTCAATGAATTGAACGTGGTCTTGTTTATCCTGACCATATTTGCCAGTCGAATACAAATGTTTAATGCTATCATCTCGACTTCTCCACCTTCGAATTGCAAATATTTCTACATTTGGAATATTTTCAATTAAATAGTCGGCCATATGACTACCCACAAAACCTGTAATGCCTGTTATTAAAACTCTCATCTATATTTTTCCTTGTAGAAAGAATACAACTTATTTGCCCATTCTATTTGAACTTCTTCATTTGGATGATTACACTCGGTTAGTCTATTTTTGGCACTTTTTAAAAATGGTTCTTCATAAAAGTAATCAAAATTAATTAATTTTGTAATATTACAATCCCTATCCATAAAACCATCTGGATTTCTATCTCCTTCAAAGAAAATATATTTAATATTTTTTGATTCGAAATAAGATTGCAACCCTAATACATACCTCCAAGATATTTCAGAACATTCTTTATTAGTAGGAACATAATTAAAATTTATTTCATCTCTATCAACCGAAGTATCCCTTTCGTTATGATCCCATGCACTATAACCATCATGTCCGTATTGTGCACCCCACCAATGTCTATCTTCCTCACTTATTTCAGCATTATTATCTTTATGTACAGACCAAATTTCATTTCTAACTGGATATGTTAATTGAATAACAAATAGAGTTTCATCTAACTTATCTTGATTATTGGTAATCCAATCAAATGTCTTTCTGTAAATTCTCTGATTAGATTCACCGCCTCTTGCTTCATTTACATCAGTTGAATTAAATTTTTTGGAAAGAAAACCACTATATTTATCTATATAAGTAACCTTTCCATCTTCAACTTCTGTGTTTTTTAAGCCGGTGCCATCACTATAACTACACCCGTTTGTGTATACGTATTTTATATTCATAAAACTAAAAATCCTCTTAAAAAGAGGACACTATTTAAAGTGCCTCCGTGTGTTTATAGTCATATTATGATCGGTTAGGTCTTTGGGTTTTTATACCCCCTGTTTATCATACTGACTTATATATAAGTATCCATTTTTTGTAAAAAATTATATTTTTTCTTTTAATATGGCAATAAACTCATCATAGTGTTCATAACCATATTCAGTAAGTCTATTGTAATTATGAATTAATATATCTTCCATATCCCAAAACCACTTATCCATATCCTCAATAGACATAGAACATAATCTTTTAATCTCATCATATATTAAAACTTTTCTCTTTTCATTATTAAGTTCTTTATCATAATCCTCGTTGATTAATGGATGAAAAGTTTTAAACCCAAACCTTTTTAACATCGATATGGTATTTGGTTGTCCTAAAAAAATAAATGGTTGTAAAGTTATCATAGATTTCCATAGTTTTTCATTATAAAATACAAAAGGAAATTTACAATTCTCATCAGTTTCATATACCGAACCAGTTAGTAGCTGAAAATATGAATTAAAACATTGTGTTATATTAATGGCATATCCAGGAAGATAACTCTCATCACCTGTTTTATCTCTGCCTTCCCAATAATATTCGGAATCGAATTTTAAATCTCTACCACCTAAAATTTCAAATTCATTATTTTCTATCTCACCATGTGCATTACTAAAAAAAGTTGCATTACCACACTTTAACAAATCATTATCTCTGAGAAACTCTATTAAATCCAATCTATGACCTCTCGGTGTAGAACTAACACAATAAAAATGTTTTGGCCGGGAGAAATTTCTTCCATTTTTAAAAATATCTAACATATATGGATGATAATATTCTTGTTTAATACTATCTAATTGTAATTCCCACTTGTTAAAGAATTTTTGAACGAAAGGAAAATCTTTTTGTTGTTCGTTATCAATTAAATATTCTGGTGTCATCCAAATCACATTACCTTTTGGTATTTTATTTTTTTGTATAAGGTTGTCTAAACTACCCGGTTCTTCAAATTCATAGTAGGTATATCCTTTTTCATTCACCCCACCTTCTCTTATATTAACGATAACTCGACAATTATTATTTTGTAAATCGGAAATAAGTCGTTTTTCATTTTTAAGATAATCTAACATATCAACTAACTGATCCCCATCCAATATCATAACATATGGAATTGATGGCCAGCCATTTTTATCAACATCCAATAGATTAATTTCATTATCTACAAAATTACTGATATTATCAAATCCACTCATAAAATAACTATTATCCCAAATCTCCGAAAGTTTGGTAATATTAAAAAACTTGGAATTAGACTCTTCTGTATGTGAGTTTCGCATATAAAAAATATCAACCATTGAAAATCTCCAATATTTTTTTATCTGTCTTGTGTATGTGAATACCCAATTGACTACTATTATGTAATAAAACTGTTTTCATTTTAAAATATAATTCATCCATTTCTTTTATTGATAATTCAGAGATTCTTTTTATCTCATTATGTATTTTTAACATTCTAATACCATAATCTACTTCTGTATCATAAGACTCATCAATCCATTCCGAAAATGTTTTAAATCCTAATTTCTTTAGAGTTTCCAAAGTTCTATATTGTCCAACTATTAAAAATGGTTTCATACAAGCAAAAGATTTATATAATTTTTCATCAATATAAACTCGTGGGGAATCTTCAGTACTATGTGAACTCGCCATAGTAACCACATCAATATATGAATTATAATATAATGGTAAATTTAACTTAGTTGATGTATAGTGAGATGTAGATTTTAAATCTAAATGTAATGATTGACCTGCTTGATTCCAAAAATGAGAATTGAAAGATATATCAAATTTTGGTAATAATTCATTTTCAAGTACATAAGTTAATAAATCAACTCTATGTGGTTTTATGTTTCCGTTAAAAGATAGAAAATGTTTCTGTCTATATAATTTTTCACTATTTTTATTAAAGTACCTTATCAGTTTTCTATCTATTTGTTGTTTTTCTAATATACAATCTGCCATCGAATAGTTATTAAAAACCCCACACGATAAATCATATCCATTTAAATGAAAATCAGGTATTATTACCGATACATCACATTCCAATTTACACAATTCTTCTATTTTTCTTTGATGTAGTTCATAGAATTCTTCTGATAAAGTATCCATATACCATAAAATTATTTTTTTAGTCTTATCCATAGACTTAATAATTTCAAATGGACTATCATTTTCATATGATGGTCGGATTAAAAAAATATCACATGGTGATGATAATTCTAAGTTTTCTATTTTTTCAAATAATATTCTATTTGTCCAAATCTCATTAAAATTATTTATTATTTCGTTATTAAAGTAAAATGTTACTCTCATTTTATAAAACTTTAGATTGGTGTTGCATATTTCTACGACCCCACCACATCATTTCTTTACACCACTTTAAAAAATCTTTTTGATAATTTTTATTTTCGAAAGTGTATTCATAACCTGAATTTTTTAATTCTTTATTCTCAAACAATACATCTTTTATATTATAATGAAAATCCTTTTTAATAGGGTACTCTATATTGGGATTGCATACAAATATTTGTTGAAAATTTAATATATCATTTTCTATTTGTTTGTCTAATTTGAATTGAGTTAAAAAATCTTTTAAATCGTTATACCACTTATCTTCATTCATTGTAAAAACTAAAGATGTGGCCTCTTCAAAATCCCAATAATAATCTTTTTTAACCTCATCTATACTCCGTCCCCAATATTCTGTTTGATTAAGAATACCTTTATATCGATTTTGAGTTTCAATATACTCCTTACCAATAAACGAAGTTGGATTATCTACCATATATGAATAAAATTTTTCATAAAAATCTCTGTATTGAATTTCATATGTCAATTTTAAAAATCTTGCCAAATACTGTAAATATCCAAGATTATGTCCAACCATAAACATCCATCTCCACATACTCATTTCAATATATTCATCACGAGTTAATGTTGAGTGTCCAACCACCATTAAAGAAGTTTCATCTTTCATACCCTGTGGATAATCGTGGTGAAAAAATGCAGGTAGTGTTTCTGCAACATCAATACCATGTTCATCAACATAGTCAGGTTCTGCAAATGGTGTGTTTGGTAAAACTGTCATCGGATACACACCAATATAATCATAATATTCCAAATCTAATATCTGAAAAATACCACCTTTGAATGTTTTAACGGTTTCTTTTGGTAATCCAAGAATTAACTCAATATAGGTTTTTAAATTTTCATCTTTATATAAATCAAAAAATAATTTTAATTTTCCACCATCTACATTTTTTCTTTTTACTGCCTTTAAGACTTCAGGATTCATAGATTGTAGAGCAATAGTTATACCCTTCATCATATTTGCATCAGTTAGTAATTTAGCCAAATCAATAACTTTATCGGCCCCTGCCTTTGCCCAATCAACACGAATATTATCAGGATATCCAGTTTGACTTTTTAAATCTGTCATATACTTGACAATATCTCTATGTTCTTTAAACATTCCAAAATTAGAATCTGCATTATATAAAAATTCTATTTTATTTTCTACTAACCAATCCAATTCCTTAAATACTTTTTCATTTGATTGTTTTTTAATTTTTTGAAAATATAAATCTCCTATATCACAAAAGGTACAACGATAAGGACAACCTCTAACAGTTTCTATTGCCCCCTCAAAATCATACTCGTGGTCTTTATTCTCTACAAGATTATCAAATAATCCATCTAAATATGGACTTGGCATTGAATCAATATCTTCTATTCTTGGTCTTGGTAATGTAGTGTATGCACTTAAATCAGAATCTTTGACCGAACACCCCAATACATTTTTAAAATTAGGATTATCCTTTAAGTTTTCAATTAATATATCTTCAAAAGTAACTTCACCCTCACCATGTACTGCAATATCTACATAAGAATTTTCTCTAAAGAAATTAGAAACTCTATCTGACTTCGGTGTCCCCTGTCCACCAAAGACTACTAAACAATTAGGGTACTTATCCTTTATTCTTTTTGCAATTTTATGATCGTATTGTGTATTCCAAACAAAATCAGAAAAACCAATTACAGATGGGTTATCCAATCTTTCTATAATTTCTTCCATCGGTTCACGATAATAAAACCACCCATCTAATTTATAGTTATCTATTATTTTTTTATTTTGGTGACAATGTCCCCAAATTAAACCAGTACTATATGGTAATTTTACCTGCTGGGCTGTAACATCAGCTATTTCAAATAAATAAACATTTTTCATATTTTATACTTCCATATAATATTGACCAACAGAAAAGTATTCTGATTGCTGAAAATCAATATTTTTAGATTTTATTATAGTGTCTGATAATTTATTTGTATCGTATTTCCTATGTGCCAATCCCCTACAATCCAAAGAAACTCTACTATTTTTAGAATTATTAAAAGTTTTTGCACCATGTTGATAAGTATTTAGATTTGCCTCTAATACTTGTCCATATTTAAGTAAACAAGGTTTGAGTTGATTATTATCGTCCATTACATACATTGTATTATCATTATCCACATCAATCATTGGTATCCAAAAATTAGTTTCCCATGACGGATGAAAAAATGGTGCCTCTCCATCAGAATGGCAATTAAATTTACTTCCACCTTGTTCAATAATCTTACCACCGAATTGAACCCATTCATTATTTTCATCTGGTTCGGTTAGTTTTTCCTTTGATGGAATAATCTTAACGGATGGTAATTGTTGAACTATTATTTTTGTATCTTCGAGAATTTCTTTTATTACATCTCCACAAAAGGATTTCCATATAGATTTAAAATCTTCATTTATTCTAAAATACTCATACACCTTACTAACTATTTCTTCACTACTAACTTTAAATTTTTCGTGTATTTTTTCTAATTTGCACTCCAATAAATCTTCAAGTAATATCTTGAATGGATACTTTTGAATATTATAATTATGTACTTTCATTATCTAAATCCCCTAAGAAAACTTCAAATCTTTTTAATTCATACTCGTATTGTGTTCTTAAATGGTTAGCATTATGGTAAAGAATATCTTCCATACCATAATATATACCATGCAATTCATCTATACTATAAATAGATAATCTGAGTATATTCTCCTTTATCATCTCAAATCGTGTATTAAAATCTAACTCATCATCATAACTTTCATCTATCAATGGTTCAAATGTCTTATATCCCCATTTTTTTAATAATGATAAAGTATGTGGTTGTCCAATTACAACAAATGGTTGAAAGGTCATAAAATTCTTATGAATTCTTTCTGCTAAGAAAATGTTACCCTCACTAATTCTATTTTCTGTGGTTATATTAATATAAGAATTAAATTGTGCCGTTGTATTTAAATAAAATTCTTCATTTGAAAAATTACCAGGTAATAACTTAACATCATTCATATCACCCGGTGTTGGTAACCCATCAGAAGAACCAAAAACATCTTCAATTTCTGATTTTGTATATTGAGAAAAGAAAGTATGTTTTGTTTTTTCAAGTATATTATTCTCTTTAAGAAAATTATATAAATGAAATCTTTCTTCTTTTAAATGATGATTGAAACTTAAAAAATGAAAATCTCTATTGTATGGTTTCATTGATTCAAAATACTTAGAAAAATCTACATATTTATCTTCTCTATCAACATATGATATTCCCACAAAATCTACATATAAAACATCTTCATTATCACCATGTTCTCCACTTACAACATATGCGTTTGGTACATCTAAATCTTCTACTAAATCAGTTGAATCCCAATCTGGACTATAAAATACAATCTTACACTTATCTTGTTTAGCGTCATCGACTATATGTTTCCATAAAATATCATCCTTTACATCATCGTTCCAAAATCCAGCACTAAATTTTAAAGCAAAAAATACAATATACTTTTCAGTAGGTAATTCTATAAAATTAAAATTATCATTATTAAATTTAGGAAATGAGAATGGTAGATTTTTATCAGGCCATTTTCCATCTTCGTATGACAAGACTTCCTGTGTATTAACAACTTCAATTTGATTTTGATATTTAAT
>TARA_R110002074_G_scaffold98550_2_pt1 | contig 11163 bp, 10 predicted proteins | sample TARA_R110002074 | Tara Oceans TARA_R110002074 (sample SAMEA4397215) | marine metagenome | biome: Polar Biome; feature: [MIX] marine epipelagic wind mixed layer (ENVO:01000061); material: water (ENVO:00002006), including particulate matter (ENVO:01000060) such as... | depth 10-100 m
TCGCAGTGCCCACGTTTCCATCTCCCGAATGAGCGCCGGCGGTGGCGATCAGTACGGCAGTTTCAACATGCCGGCGCAAGAAGACGGCATCCTCAAGGTGATCGTTGACGGCGAAGAAAAACATGCCCGCAGCGTCAGGAAGGGCGACCCCATACTGCTCATGTCCAACGACCACGAGGCCATCAAGGATTGGGTGGCCCAGGTTTTCCGCGACGCCTCGCGCAAGGACAAAGAGGTCTACTTTGGCCTCAAGCGCGAGTACATGGAATACGACGAAGTCTTTAGCAACGTTATCACCGAAGTGCGTCGGGAACTGGCGCGGGAGGACACGCCACCGCCGTCCTTCATGATCATGCGGCCATCGAGCCAGCTTAAGAAGATGATCACCGATCCTCCGAGAAACGCCCTCTATCCTTCCCAGAATCTGGACGGCGACATCTTCTCTGACATCTCCGCTGCTCTCGGCGGTAGCCTGGCTACCGCCAGCTCTATCATCGCGAGCAAAGATGGCACCATGCTCTTCGAGGCGCCCCATGGCACCGCCCATGACTTGTATTTGAAATACCTGGAGAGTGACGGTCGCGAAGCACACTTTAACCCCTCCGCCCTGATCTTCGCCCTCGCTAACGCTTTGGAAACCCTGGGCAACCGCGAGGGAAACACGCCCCTCACCGAATACGCCGTCAACCTCAAGGCAGCACTGACCGACACCGTTGACAGCGGCATTGTTACTGCCGACCTCAAGGGCAAGACCGTCGACCCGGATTCGGAGCGGGTGGTGGATATGGCAGGTTTTCTGGGCGCCGTAGAAGACGCGCTTCAATAACTTAACGAAAATGTACCGGCTGAGTTCGCCGCCGGTGAGGAGGTTAATGTGCGGCCACATCCGCACATTAACCTGGCCACGGTCACTTACCTGTTCGAAGGCGAAATACTGCATCGGGATTCGGTCGGCAGTTACCAGCGCACCGCCTCCACGGCTACTGCCTAAACCAGTACGATTTATTTGTGGGTTCCACCATTCACGAGGTTGCCCAGATGCTCGCTCACTTTCTGCTAGCGCTTGATACCGTGCTACTCAGATTATGGCGATGACCGCTCTGGGCTTGCGAATCCACCTTGGTGCGATCAAGCAGGCTGTCGTCCGGCCCCTGATAGACAATCTCACATAAATCGCAAATGGCGGAATAAATCGCATACCAGTGACGCCTTGATAAGGGACCGTAAATGGTTCTTACTCCCGTGAAGCTTACTCGGCATATATGCGATGAGGCCGTCATTGACTGAATACTTCATGGTTCCACATGTGAATCAGGACTCTAAAAATGGTAAACCAACGTATCTCGCTGATATCAAAACTGGTGCTTTCAATAGGTCTTTTCTACGGCGCCAGTGGTGCCATAGCGGCACCGGGGGAAGACAGTATTGCCCGGGGAAAACAGGTCTACAACCAGCAATGTGCCGCCTGCCATCAGGCCGGAGGGCAGGGCATTCCCGGATCGTTTCCGCCTCAGAAAGGTCACACTGCAAACGTCTTCAATGCCAGTGGCGGTATGGGCGGGCGAGACTATCTGGCCCATGTGCTGCAATATGGCCTGACTGGCTCGATTGATGTAGAGGGGACATCGTATAACGGCAATATGCCTGCCTGGGGTGGATCGCTCAGCGACCAGCAAATCGCGGATGTCCTGAATTATGTGCTGACAGCATTTGGCAACAGGGAGCGACTCTCTCGCAGTTTCCAACCCTATACAGCCGACGAGGTGAACGCGGTCTCCGGTAAGGATCTCTCTGGAAAACAGGTCTACCAGTTGCGTCAGGCCGTCGTGGGGAGTCGAGGACAGAGCTCAGGCTCGGTCACCTCTCAGGATGCATCAGTTGCCAGCATGGCAGCCAAAGTGTCACTTGAGCAGGCCATCCCGAAACCGATCTATGCTGCAGTCCAGGATTCCGGTGTTGTCGAACGTTTGCCTTCAAAGTCGACCTGGCCTGGTGTGAAGGGCGCTCACTACGACGCCCTGAGCCCGGATGGTAAACAGCTGATGGTTTCCGGGTTCAAAACCGGCAATGTGTACGTCATGGACACGGATAACGGCGAGATCCAGGCCAGTATTGCGATCGGCGAGGTGGTGCAGGGCGTTAAAGTGTCACCGGACGGGCGTTATGGCCTTGCAGTGGCACCTACCCAGGGAGTGGTTGCCATCATCGACATGGAAACGCTGTCACTGGTCAAAAAGGTCAGTGTGGGTGACACGCCCCACAACATTATTTTTAACAAGGATAGCAGCCTCGCCTACGTTACCTTGCAAGGCGAGGGAGCGTTAGCCGTGGTGGATATGACAACGCTCAACAAACAGCGCGCTATACCCACGCCAGGGCTGGATAGCCCTCACAATATTGATATTTCCGGTGACGGGCGTCGCTTATGGATTCGTGATTTCATCGGCCATGTGGGCGTTCTTGATCTGGACAGTGGGAGGGTTCTCAAGGTGTTCAAGGTCGGCGCGGGTCACGGTGGCATCGATGTGATCCCGAACAGCCGGTATGTGGCCACGGGCGCCATCTCCGCGTCCCAGGTGACGGTGATCGATGCTGACAGCCTCGCTATTGTTGCCAACCTCGAAGTAGGAACCGGACCCCATGGTGTGCGGGCCAGTGCCGATGGTCGTTACCTCTACACGTCTGTGACAGCAGACAATATGATCACCATTATTGACATGGGGTCGCTGGAGGTAATTCGGCAGGAGCCCGTTGACGGGAAGTTTCCATTCTGGCTTGCAGTACCCGGCAACCCCTAAAAAAAGACTGCCGGTTGGGAATAAAATGAAAGCCGGTGACGTCTTTGGTTGATGGCTAGCCCACCCAATAAAGCACTCATGATAAGGCACTGTGGATGCGCAACGCCCGGAGCAAGCAGCAGTTCGACGCCCTGACTCGCCCCTGGCGGGATCGGCTTTTCGGTGTTGCGCAGCGCCAGGCCCGGTCGCGGGAGGCGGCTGAGGACTGGACACAGGAGACGCTGCTCCGGGCGTGGCGTGACTTTGGCCAGCTTACGGAACAGGGCGCGATATATGCGTGGCTACTGAAAATCCTGAATCGGGTAGTGGCTGATGACGTTCGGCGTAGCGCACGGCGAGATCAACTGGCGCCGATGCTCACCACCGGTGACGTATTTTTGCAGGAGCAGGCCTGTACGTCCGCCGGACCCTTTGAACAAACCGTGCAAACGCAAAGCAATGAACAGCTCATGAAAGCGATTCAGGCGCTACCGGATAATTTCCGCCAGGTTGTTTTGTTGCGGGATATTGAAGGACTGAATTATCAGGAGATGGGACAGGTTCTGAACATCGCACAAGGCACGGTTATGAGTCGGTTATCGAGAGGTCGGCGGCTTTTAGCCAGCCTGCTTATCAGGACGAAATCCGGGGATGGATTAGCTGCAACCTCTATACACGGCGGTAAATCCACATGAATGACCTCGACAAAACAGAAGCCTGGCGCTTCTCTGAACTCCACCTCGAACTACAGGACTGGCTGGCAGGTTACGTGGATGGCGAGCTGGATGGGCATCACACGGCCATAGTAGAGGCGCACCTGGTAGGCTGTGAAGCTTGTCGCGCAGACGTTGCCCGTCAGCAGGCCACGAGCAGACGATTCCATGATATGCCGACGACTCGCATGCCGGTTGAGTTGCATAAGCGACTTGATAATGCGCTTTCAGTCGCGCCTGATTATTCTGAACAGGCGCCCAGTACGACATCCAGGTTTAATCTCAGGCAATGGCTGACCGGTTTGTACCGCCCTGCAGTGGTCGGCGCCGGAGGATGGGCAGTGGCACTGGTGCTCGCAGGTGTACTGTGGTTGCCCGACGTGGGCGTCATGAGTCACGACCACATACCGATGGTGAGTGATGCCTTGGCAGACTATCAGAAGATGGCTCTCACGGACCTGCCTGCGCTGGAAAACACCGCTGACTCGTCAGCTCCAGCCAAGCTGGCAGGTGGTCGTCTACTGGCGACCTGGCGCACCACCGTGGGCGGTGAACCCGCTGAGGCCTTTGCCATGCGTCGGGGCAACAGCCTGGTGATTCAGTACCGGATTTCGGAACACGTACTGTTCAGAAATCCGGACGTGCGACAGGCGATGGCCACAATGGGCGGCTACCGCACTCGCGAAAACCAACTGGAAGTGCTGGCCATCCCGATAAAGGAAGCCGGTTTACTGGTTGTCGGGCCAGCGAATGCCATGCCAGCAACCAGTGATTTGGAGTTCGAATCTACTTAGGCAACAAGCGTGGTTATTTTACATCCAGCACCTACACTGAGGCATGGATTGTATCGTGTGATGCCTTAGACGAGGCGCGCGGAAAGACTAACAACAAGGAGAAGAGTCATGCCCGTATCAGACCACTACCCAAGTGATATCGCCGCTCAGGCAGAGCCGGTCCAGCTCAGCCGCCGACGCCTGCTGCTCGGTAGTGCAGGCGCCATGGCGTCAGTGAGTTTGTTGGGATTTTCGCCCCTTGCCAGGGCGGAAGAGCCCAAGACATTGCCCGATTACGTCAAATGGAAAAATGCCAACGATGTGATTGTCCATAACACAAACATCATAGAAACCGAGCGAGGCGCCATTGGCAGCGGCGTAATCACACCCAGCGACAAGTTGTATGTGCGCAACAATCTGCCTGCGCCGAACGAGCAGATCGTGGCTGACCGCAATGCCTGGAAAGTCAGTATCAAGGGCGTCAACGACCCAAAAACTCTGACTATCGCAGACCTGAAAAACATTGGTATTGAAACGGTAACGACGGTGCTGCAATGTTCCGGTAACGGTCGCGCTTTTTTCGAGCATGGTCCCAGTGGTACCCAATGGGGCACGGGAGCCGCTGGCTGTATTGTGTGGACCGGTGTGCTGTTGCGGGATGTTGTTGAGAAGCTTGGTGGTGTAAAGGCGGGTATGAATTACATAACCAGTACCGGTGGTGAATCACTGCCTGCGGGTCTTGACCCCAAGACCATCCAGGTTGAGCGCTCGGTGCCGACCCGGGGTCTTGATCAGGCCCTGCTGGCGTGGGAAATGAACGATGAACCTATGCCTCTGGCCCACGGCGGCCCGCTTCGGATGGTGATCCCCGGCTATTATGGCGTTAACAACGTCAAGTACGTAGAGCAGGTTGCGTTTACCAAAGATCAGTCCGAGGCCAAGATTCAGACCTCGGGTTATCGCATACGACCCGTTGGTGACAAGGGTGCGCCGGGGCATCCGTCCATGTGGGAGATGCCCGTTAAATCCTGGGTGACAGCGCCGCTGTCAAATACAAACAAGGGCCGCAACATGATTCACGGCGTGGCCTTTGGCGGCATTAACGCGGTCGCAAAGGTCGATGTCTCCATCGATGGCGGCAAAACCTGGAAACAGGCCCGCTTTCTGGGGCCGGATATGGGGCGCTACGCCTGGCGGCCTTTTGTGCTTGCAACCGATCTGTCCCCGGGGGAGTACCGCATTGTCAGCCGGGCCACCGATAGCGAAGGCAACACCCAGCCACCCAACCGGACCGAAAATGAGCGCGGTTACGGCAACGCCAGTTGGAAGGATCATGGCGTGACTGTCACCGTCGTCTAACCGAAAGTCATTCAGCGGTCGCTACACCGGGCCGCTGCGACATCCCTTGGATTACCGCGAAAGTACAAAGTACGATCCTATCGAGGAAGTATTATGACGTTCCGAGTTCCCCTTGCGTTTGCTGCGTGTATGTTAACCATCGGTTCCGCTCTGGCGGATGAGCAATTTGATGCCGGTAAGAAAGTCTTTCTGGAACAGGCGCAACCGTCTTGCACCATCTGCCACACACTGAACGACGCAGGATCTGCTGGTGAAATTGGTCCCAACCTGGATGAACTCAAACCCAGCGCAGATCAAGTGGCCAACGCCGTTAGTGGCGGCGTGGGCATCATGCCTGCGTTTGACGGTTCGCTGTCTGACGAGCAGATCAAAGCCGTGGCGTATTACGTTGAAAAGGTGACGTCGAAGTAGTGCGCAGCGCAAGTGCCGCAGAGTCGAGTCCGAGCCGAAGGTCAGGTTACTCAGGCCGCTCTCGGGTGTAGGGTAGCGTTACCCTTCAGCTGCTCTGAGAGCAGGTCAATGAACGCTCGAACTTTAACGGGCACGTTGAGGTTTTCACGATGAACAATGTGAATGGGTAAGGGCGGTTGTTCCCACTCATCAAGTACAAGATTCAACCGTGCATCAGCCAGGTCAGAAGCTACCTGGTAGGACAAAACCCGTGTTATTCCCAAACCCTCTCTTGCCGCTTCGATGGCGGAATCGTTGGATGTTACCGTCAATCTGGGCCTTATCTTCAAGGTAAAGTCTTTGTTCTCTACCGTAAATTTCCAGCTTGGTGAAAAATCTCCGGCCCTTGCGGCAACCAATGTATGTTTTGTCAGATCATTCGGAGAACGAGGAATGCCTGAGCGGTTTAGGTAATCCGGCGATGCGACCAGAACACTGCGAACCTCTCCAACCTTACGGGCTCGAATACCTGAGTCCGGTAACTGACCAATCCTTACCCCAACGTCTACGCCTTCGCCCAGCATATCCACGACACGATCAAGAAAGAGGGCGTCAACGGTCATAGCCGGGTACTCTTTCAGATAATCAGTGATACCAGGCATGACATGTAAACGGCCGAACAATACGGGCGCCGTCACCACAAGATGACCTCTTGGCGTTGCGTTTATACCTGATACCGCCTCATCTGCCGCAGTAATCTCCCCAAGGATTCGTCTCACATCGTCAAGATATCTTGCACCCGCTTCAGTGATTTTTACGTGGCGGGTTGTGCGTTTAAATAGCTGAACCCCCAGGTTCCTCTCCAGAGAGGAAATTGCCCGCGTGATCGCCGGGGCGGAAAGACCCAATCGTCGTGCTGCGGAGGAGAATCCTCCTTCGTCCGCAACGGTCATGAATACCTCCATCTGACTAAACCGATCCATTCGATTATTACTCCCAGTGAAATAAAGTTCTGTGATTTCTGATTATTCACCTCTGCATGAGAAATGGCCATTGTCATTACACGTTCCGCAACACAGAGATTCGGAACGTTCAATAAACATTGAGAGGATAGCAATCATGAGTCGCATCGGTGTCATCGAAAAAAATAGCGCAACTGTTGAACAAGTTGAACTTCTGGAAGCCATTGAGGCAAAGCTGGGTATGATCCCCAACTTTCTGAAGGTATTCGCCAATTCGCCCTCGGCCTTGCGGGCGTTCCTGGGACTTCACAGTATTTCGGAAGAGGGCAGTCTCGACCCGCAAACCAGGGAGCGCATTGCCCTGGCCGTGGCGCAGCAAAACGCGTGTCAGTATTGTGTGTCAGCCCATACCGCAATTGGACGAAAAGCCGGACTGAGTGGTTCTGAAATTGAGGCGAACAGGGCCGGCACCAGTGAGGATGCCAAAGCAGCCTCAGCCGTAAAATTTGCACGCGCTCTGGTTGAACACAATGGAGAAGTTACCAACGCCGAACTGCAGGAGGTGCGTGATTCAGGTTTCTCGGATTCGGACGTCGTCGAAATCATCACCCATGTGGGCATGAATGTGCTGACCAATATTCTGGGAAAGGCCAGTCGCGTGAAGATCGATTTCCCATCAGTTGATCTTGAACTTTCTCACTAATGGTTCGCTGTGAAGGTGTTACGAACGTTTTGCGGCCGAATCACCTTCGCAGCCTAATTAAAGCGATTAAGTAGCGGGAGAGATGTCATGGCGCATAAATTTGCGGAGATCGCTTTCACCAACAGCGTGAGAGATGTCCAGGAAAAAATGGGCAGTCGCGCAGGCTACGCCAGCATGGATCAGGGCGAGGGCTATAACTTCCTTCTTGGTGAGCGTGAGCGGGCATTCATCCATGCGCGGGACAGCTTTTATATGGCCAGCGTGAGTGAGACCGGATGGCCATACCTGCAGCATCGTGGCGGCCCAGTCGGCTTTATGAAGGTTCTGGGGGCATCGACTATCGGCTTTGCTGACTACTCTGGTAACAGCCAATACATCACGACTGGAAACGTGTTGAGCAATAACCGGGTCGCGCTCTTTTTTATGGATTACCCAAACCGGGCCAGACTCAAACTGCTTGGCCGCATGGAGATTGTTGACCCCGATGAGATGGATCGGCTTGCGCTACTGGAAGACAATCACTATCGGGCCAGAATCGAGCGGGGGATGCTGATTCATGTTGAGGCCTTTGACTGGAACTGTCCGCAACACATTACGCCACGCTACAGCCAATCCGAGCTAGACACACTGGTCGAACCGATACTTCAGGAAAATCGACGTCTAAAAGCTTCCCGTGCGCAAGCCGAACCGAGTACCAAGCTGGATGTCGGGAGTGGTGAGCTGGAGTTGGTGATTACCGGGGTTCGTCAACTGGCCGAGAAGGTCAGGGCTTTTGAACTCAGGCGACCGTCTGGAGGAGACCTTCCAGAATTCGAGCCCGGTGCCCATTTGGAAGTGCCGGTACCCATGCCGGATGGTACGATCGTGACCAGGCGGTATTCCATTGCCTCTAACCCAAACCGTCGGGACGTGTTCGAGATAGCGGTCTTGCTTGAATCCGACGGAAGCGGAGGTTCAAGGTCAATACACGATAATTATCACCTGGGTACCGTTTTGAAGGTATCCAGGCCCATCAGCCATTTTGCACTGCACGGTGATAACCGAGCCTCTATTCTTATTGCCGGCGGTATCGGCATTACGCCCATCAAGCCGATGGCCCAGGCACTCGCATTTCGCGGCGCTGATTTCCAGCTGCACTATGCAGGCCGGGATTCAGTCCGAATGGCTTACCTGGATCGTCTGCAACGGGAATTTGGCAACAGGTTCACGAGCTACATCAGTGACCAGGGTCAACGTATGGATCTCGATGCGATTCTGGTGAATGCTCCGGCAGATGCGGTTATCTACGTTTGCGGCCCCTCCAGGCTCATTGATGGAGTGGTTAAAACAGCTGCCCATTTGGGAATTGATGCAGGGCGTGTGCGTTTCGAGCGATTTAAGCCCGGGATCGAAGCCGACGCAAAACCGGTCGAGGTAAAGTTTGCCCGCTCCGGCATCGTCATTCAGGTTACCCCCGAACAAACCATTCTTGATGCTGCTCTGGAAGCCGGAGTTGCAGTTCCGCACAGCTGTAAACTCGGCCATTGCAGGTCATGCGCTGTGAGGGTACTGGACGGCGAGCCTGACCACAAAGATTCCTCACTAACCGTAAAAGAGCGGGAGGACCTTGGTTTGATGTGCCCGTGTGTTTCGCGAGCAAAGAGTGACGTGCTGGTACTGGACCTTTAGTCCCGGAGTAGTCATCGGCCATTATTTCCGTGCTCCTTAATCAGGCCATCGAACCGTAGAGGCGAAGTCGACAAATCGATCAATTTCTTCCTGATTCTCACTGGTGCCCCATTCAAAACCAATCGACCGTGTCGCCGACAGCTCTGTAAGCGGCCGTTTTACAATATGGGGTGAATCGTAATGCTCGGGAACGATTGCAATCCCAACCCCCTGTTCGACCAGGGAAAGAGCCCGATCATCCTGATTAGTAACGTAAGACACGTTCAGTCGTGTGCCGGTCGATTTCATTAACTCCTGCAGCATGAGACGGTATTCACAATGGGAGCGAGAGACAAAAGGTTCGTTTTCCAGGTCTGAAAGACTCAGTGACGGCGCCTCACTCAGATGATGATGGGCTGCCATGGCCACCATATAAGACTCAGAAAACAAGGGCTTGGAATGGGTGAATCGGCGCCCGCTGTCGGGTCGATCAGGGAGCAAGGTTAGTGCTATATCGATTCGGCCGCTCTCAGCCAATGTCTCCATTTCTTCTTTGGTAGCATCGAACACCTGTAGTCGGAGCCTGCGATTCTCGCGGCGGTAAGGTTCAATCAGGCGGGCAATATGCGCAATGGACAAGGTGTTGATGACTCCCAGTCTCACCATACGTTGTTGATCGTGGTGTTTTAGTTCGTCTCTCGCCTTATTACATTCTTCAACAATTCGCGTGGCGCGCTTAAACAGCGTTCGACCGGCTGGCGTCAACACAACGTTGCGCTTGTTTCGGGTGAACAGTTTGACGCCGAGTTCGCCCTCCAGCTTCGCGATCGATGCAGAAAGAGCCGGTTGCGAAACGAAGGCTCTTTTGGCGCCCCGGGTGAAACTCTCCGATTCCGCGGCCGCCAGGAACAGGCGCAGTTGCTGCAGCTCCATATCATAACCATTGGTTGTGGTTTGCATAAAAGCAATCGATTTTATATATGGTAGTCAGTGCGCTAGGCTTTTACCAGTACGTTAAATGGATCAGGAGAAGAAAATGACTATCACAGACAAACCAATCGCTTTGGTGATCGGGGCAGGAGACCATCTCGGGTCGGCTATAGCTCGGCGCTTTGCCCAGGAAGGGTTTCATCTTGTGATCACCCGTCGCCGAGGAGACCTGGATGGACTCAGCGCGGAAATCAGCGCGTTGGGATCGAGTGCAACGGCCTTTCACTCCGATGCCCGTGACGAAATCCAGGTCTGCGAGCTGATCGACCAAGTGGAATCTAAGCTGGGCCCTATTCGGGTTGCCGTCTTCAATGTAGGCGGCAATGTGCGCTACGACATCTGCGAGACCAGCACCCGCGTTTATCGAAAAGTCTGGGAAATGTGCGCGCTGGCAGGATTTCTGGTCGGGCGTGAAGTGGCAAAGAAGATGCGGTCCCGCAACGAAGGAACCATCCTGTTCACTGGCGCATCAGCCAGCCTGAGAGGAGGGCGTGGTTTTGCAGCCTTTGCTGGTGGCAAACACGCCTTGAAGGCTTTGGCTCAAAGTATGGCCCGGGAGTTGGGGCCACAGGGTATCCATGTCGCCCACGTGGTTGTTGACGGGCTAATCCGCAACGAGGCAACCGCTGAATTTCTGCCTGACCTTTATGCCAGCAAGGGAGAGGAGGGCATCATCGAGCCCGACGACCTCGCGGAAATCTACTGGCAGCTCCATAAGCAGCCCCGTTCTGCCTGGACATTCGAACAAGATGCCCGGCCTTTCTCAGAATCCTGGTAATTCATTATCTACAAGAGGTATTCAGTATGAGTACGAGTATCGATTTCTATTATGACTTCATAAGCCTTTCG